>Ga0265294_10000588_pt1 | contig 48595 bp, 44 predicted proteins | sample MunlanPumphouse3_FD_192504 | JGI IMG/M metagenome (GOLD analysis project Ga0265294, IMG submission 192504) | Groundwater microbial communities from a municipal landfill in Southern Ontario, Canada - Pumphouse #3 | ecosystem: Environmental > Aquatic > Deep subsurface > Groundwater | place...
AATGAATCAGACTCAAATGATGCCGCATATCATGGCGATACAGCATGGTTTTTTCTTGGGATGCTTCCAGTGCTTCAAGCTGTAGCTGGGCGGCAGCGGCCTGGTTCAACAATAAGTTTTGCTCATCCTGCAAAATGAGTTTTTCTCTGGTTTGCATAAAAAAGCGCAGAATAAGATAGTAAGCTGAACATACAATTATAAATAGCAGCACACCATACTGAACGCTGAACTTGTTTATCACCTCGTTGATATCATACATGCCGATAGAATAAATAAGAACAGAGTACGAAATAGGGATCATGGAAAACCCCAACCATCCACTGTCCCAGTTGCGCAGCATATAAAGGAATGTCTGACGGATATATTTATAGACCATGAACCATGCGGGCAGATAAAGGGTATAGCTGATCATATTTGCGATATCTTTACTGAAACCAAAAAGAAACGCAATGCTCAGACCTGCCATGGAGAATGAAGTGCTGATCGCGATCACGGTTACAAATATAAAAAACACCTTGGTTGCTTGAAATTTTGAGATGAACAAAAAGGCGAACAGTACCGGAAGCTGGACAAGAAGGGGATATAGCCTCATAAAAGCAGAATAACCGTAATGGAATAAAAACAATCCATCCAGGACAAACACGATCGCGGCATAAAGCCCCAATAGATAGCGATTCTTCTTGTCTTTGATCTCGCAATCCAAAAGCATATACATCACGCTGACTGCAAAGATAAAGCTTAGAGCCGATCGTATATAATCAAGCAACGGTCACTCCTTGAACGCAAAGGTGATATAGGCAGATTTTACAATGTTGCTGTTTGCCTTTGACATTGGGACTACGGCACGGGACTGCATTCGAACCTCCCGTTGACGGATGGTGTCGATCTGCTCCATATTGATAATATAAGAACGATGTGTTTTGATAAAGCAAGGGTGAGAGAGGAGTTCCTTTCCCAGCTCATTCATGGATCCGACGGCCTCAATTACAGAGCCATCATTCAAGTGATAAATCAGTGTTCTGCCGATGACTTCGGCATATTCCAACCTGCTTAGATAGATTCGAGTCAGCCCGGTTTTGCTTTTGATCAAAAAACTATCGCCGGGTTTGATTTCGGATTCGGAAATCACCTTATCCAAAAGAAGGAACAGCATTTCCTTTCGAACAGGCTTCAGCAAATAGTAAAACGCACCTACAGAATAGGAATCAACAGCAAATTCAGGCGAAGAGGTCATGAAGATGATTTTGACATCTTGATCGAACTGCCTGATTTCCTTCGCTGCACTCATTCCTGTTATAAAAGGCATCATGATATCCAGCAACATCAGGTCGTATTCTTGCCCGCTCTCCATTGCCGAAATCAAATCGGCAGCATTCTGAAATGCTGTATATAGAATACTGTTTTTATCCATTTGCTTAGACTTATAGTCATCGATAAATGAAATGATATTTGAAAGATCTGCTATATTATCATCGCAAACAGCTATTTTAAACACATGATACCTCCAGGTCGGCTCATTGTATCATACTTCTTCAAGTCATTCCATGACGAAAAAACGGCGTTTCGTGCAGACGCCATTTTTTTTATGGCTCCGTTTGCTATGATTCAAGCGAAAAGACTGGCATTAACCGAAAGAATGAAGTCAAAGGAAAGCAAATGCCCTATATTATTGCATCCGGAATCGTTGTTTTGTTGCTCATTGTTTGGCTCCGATCCAACCAACGCAGGTTTGCAGGAATGGATAAAAACATCAACAACGCAATGACACAAATCGGCGCTCAAATAGCATCAAAATGGGATGTGTTGATTTTTCTTTTGGATACAACCAAGGTGCATGACGAAATCGAATATAGAAAATTAAAGGAGATGATTTATGAAAGACGTTTGATAACGAAAGATTCTATTCCCGCCCAAGTGATCGCACAATTAAATATCATCGATGATGCGAAAGGAAGGATTATGGCGGTGGCGGAACGTCATCCGGATTTAAAGGCGGACAGCACTTATGGCAAATCGCTAAACAATTTGAACCAGTATGAAAAGATGATTTTTACAAGTCAGCTTATTTACAACGACAGGGTGGCAAAACGAAATCATATGATCCATATGTTTCCGGCCTCAATAGCAGCAGTTATTCTTGGTTTTTACAATCGTATTTATAAGGAGATTTAAAATGAAAAAAAGTATTATATTGATTCTGGCTTTATTGCTCATGTTTTCAGTAGCGCTGACTGGTTGCGGCTGAGGTCTTCGTGCAATCCGACGATATTACAGATGAAGAACGGATTGCCGTAAACGAGGAACTTCAAACATACATTGACCAGATGAATGGATTCAAAGATACCTATCTGTAATTCGTCAAGTCGGAGGGAAGAAAGTATGAAAAGAAAAACAACAAGCTTATTCGTGATACTGTGCATGGTTTTAGCCCTGCTTCCGGTCTCAACGTTTCCTGTTTATGCCGTAGGGGGCTTGACTGTAACTGGTGGCGTCCCGGATACAGATTATACGTATGCAGGAGATGTCCTTACGATAACAAGCGGCACTGCAATCAGCATAAGCGCAGCAACCACAACAGCGGATAGAATCGTGGTCCAAAGCGGGATTATCGCGAATATCACGTTAAACGGTGTGAACATCGATGTAAGTGCACTTTCCGGTGCTTCCGCTATAGCTTTAGACATGAGCGGTGCAACGGTCAATTTAACCCTTACCGGCGATAATACATTAAAAAGTGGATCGCATTATCCCGGATTAGAAGTTCCAAGCGGCGCATCTCTTACGATTGGCGGCACAGGATCTCTTCGTGCTACTGCCGGAGCGTTCGGTGGCGCCGGTATTGGTAGCGAGGATGACGAAGATGCCGGTACAATAACCATAACCAGCGGAACTGTTTACGCAACAGGCTCGCAAAGAAGTGCAGGTATCGGCGGTGGAGAAATGGGAGCTGGCGGCACAATAATCATAAGCGGTGGTACTGTTGACGCACGCGGAAGTAATGCACCAGGTATTGGCGGTGGAGAAAAGGGAGCTGGCGGCACAATCAGCATCAATGGTGGAAACGTTACGGCTACAGGCGGCTCCAGTGCTGCAGGTATTGGCACTGGGTATCAGGGCACTGGCGGTGCAATAACCATAAGCGGTGGAACTGTTACAGCAACAGGCGGATATGCAGGAGCAGGTATTGGTGGTGGGAATCAGGGAAATAGCGGCACAATAAATATAAGCGGCGCAACAATTGTAACTGCAACAGGTGGAAGCGCTGCTCCGGGTATCGGCACTGGCCTTCATGGAGATTCCTGGTTGATTACGATTGCTTCCCCAGCAAACATAAAAGCTTCAGGGCAGGGTACCGCGTCCGCAATTGAACGTGTTTCCGCATGTAATGCATACATTTTAATGGCAAATTTTACTTCAGATAAAGGCGCTGGAATAAAAACTGAGATTCGAACTTCCGCAGGTGCTATACTCGCTCCAGCTATTGAGTGGGCGCCGGCAGTTGGTTATCGGTCAATGGCGTTTACCCTGTCAGGCGATAGTGCTGCGTATACGCTTTATACGGACGGGGTAAAACAGCAATATACCAATGATGCTATTACTAGCGATGAATTTGCAATTACCGGTGCGGGGTTAAGTGCCTTTGATGCCGTTACTGAAGTACCAACCTACACCATGTCGGCATCCACGCTGACGGCGTTTGCATCCCAGACGGTGGGTTATGGCACGGCACCGGCAGAGCAAACGGTCACCATCACAAACACCGGAAATCAGTTAATTACACTGACACAGCCGATCTCTACCAATTACACCATCGGTGCACTTTCCACCACAACGCTTGCCGTTAGCGGCACGGCGACCTTTACGGTGCAGCCCAAGACAGGACTGGCAGTTGGCAATCATGATGAGACCATAAATATTACTGGCTCAAACAGCGCAATGACGAGTGTTTCGGCACAGTTTGATGTTACTGCAGTACCCGCCAGAAGTAGCTCTGGCGGCAGCATTCCGGCAACCACTGTCATCAACACGAACACGGGCAGCGTAACAGGAAACCAGTTGAATAATGCGGCGAAAGCGGCCAAGGACGGGGAAGCAGTTACGATCCAGTCCGGCAAAACAAACGAGGTAACCATTCCAACGTCCGGTTTCGACGCACTTACGGGCAATAACAATAGCCTGACTGTCGCAACAGACAAGGGTACCCTGACCTTTGACAGCAACGCAGTGACTGCGATGGGTGCGCAGGCAACCGCTGCGGATATCATTGTACTCGTAGAGGATGTAGAGAAGGACACATTAACAGAGGAAGAGCAAACGAAGGTAGGGGATAAGACGGTCTATGACCTGAGTGTGATGTCCGGCGGGAAGCTTATTTCAAGCTTTAACGGCGGCACGGTAACAGTGAGCATTCCATACGAGCTTAAGACCGGAGAAAAGGCTGAAAACTTGACGGTCTGGTACTTGGCGGACGATGGCACTCTGACAGAAATCAGCTGCGCATACGATGAGAAAGCGAAGGCCGTCACTTTTGTCGTCAACCATTTTTCCAAATATGTGGTGGGCTACGACAGTCTGGCAAACTGGATCAATCCGTTTGCGGATATAATGAGCAGCGATTGGTTCTACGACGCTGTAGGTTACGTGAATCTCAATGGATTGATGAACGGACAGACGGGCGTGGAATTTGGGCCGGAAACGGCGATGACCCGAGGAATGTTCGTGACTATTTTAGGCAGAATGGAAAACATCGATACTGCAATATACGCAAATCAAACGACGTTTTCCGATGTAAATAACAATCAGTATTACGCACCATATACAGCGTGGGCTTGCGATAAGGAGATTGTTACCGGTGTGGGAAGCGGAAAGTTCGCACCCGATGCAGCGATCACCCGGGAGCAGATGGCCGTCATGTTGACCAACTACATGAAACTGAAAGACCGGGGACCGGTGGGTGCATGGGCGATCCAGCTTACCTACAGCGATTTGGATCAAATTTCTTCATGGGCCGGAGAGGGCGTCATGTTCACAACGATGAAAGAACTGATGAAGGGCACAGGCAATGACGCAAACGGAACGCCTCTGTTTTCTCCGCTCTCCACATCGACTCGAGCGCAAACAGCCCAGGTTATGATGAATCTTGAGGAAGTTTTAAAATAAAAGCAGCTCGGGCAAAAAAATACGAATGATAGGGTTTCCCGGCATCGGACTTTCCGCAGAGTATTGCGAGCGGAAGTATGCATGCAGGGGAACCTTTGTTTTTAGGACGTTGTCGATGAGCCAACCTGATGTTGCAGGTTCGGGTTGCGGCTTTTACAATAATCGGGGTTCATGATATGATGATTCGAAGTCTAAATGTATCTGTTTCATCCAATTTTTCGTAATGAGCAAGGCGGGGAGCGAAATGATAAAATTAATATCAATCGCAACAATCATTCTAGTTTTGGTAGTGATTACACTGACTGGATGTATGCCCGGAGACGGCACCGCTACTGCAGCGCATGAGGCAGGCTTTCTTTGGGGGATTTGGCATGGATGGATCGCACCGATTTCCTTGATTATCGGTTTGTTTGATCATAATATCGGCATTTACGAAACATATAATACCGGCTGGTTATATGATTTGGGCTTCTATGCGGCGATTATCAGCGGATTCGGTGGATTTTCATTATCCCGAAGAAAAAGGAAAAATGATCAATGATTCGACAAAAGGAGGATGGCAATGAAGGTATTTATCAGTGCGGATATCGAGGGGATCACCACAACAACATTCTGGCCGGAAACAGAGCCGGAGAATCCTGAGTACAAGGCACACGCCGAGTAAATGACAAAGGAAGTCCTTGCCGCCTGCCGGGGTGCTCTTGAGGCCGGAGCAATGGTATTCGGGATCGATCACACATTTGTGAAGATTCAAACGACTTGCATCCCGGGCTGATCACTTGCCCGGTAATGATTTTTGTCAGGCTCTGGGGCAAAAAGTGGAGCATGGTCTTCCGGTGCTTCCTGATCGTTTTGAGATGGAAATCTGCTACAAGGATCATGTGAAAGCGGAAAAGTTTTCTTACTTTCCGGGCGTCGAAAGGGTGAGCGACAATACGATTTGTCTTATAACGTACGACTTTAGGGAGAGGAGAGGTGAACGCTTTGTTTGAGTTGCGAATTGCGGAAACAGATGATCGCGAAGCAATATTCGGGTTGATCACCGAACTGCAGGAATCACAAGTCAGCAGAAGCGATTTCGATCAAATATTTGGCGCCAATTTGGAGAGTCCGGACATCTACTATTTTGTGGCGACCGAGAAAGAAGCCATCGTAGGATTTATCAGCGTCCATATCCAAAAACTGCTGCATCACGCATCCGGCATCGCAGAGATCCAGGAAGTGATCGTAACAAAGGATCTTCAAGGCAAAGGAATCGGAAAACTGCTGTTTGAAAAGGCAAAGGAGATCGCTGTCCTCAGAGAGTGTTTGCAGTTGGAGGTATGTTGCAATCAAAAGAGATTGGACGCCCATGCCTTTTATGAAAACCGGGGGATGACGAATCATCACTACAAGTTTTGTGTAACACTTTGATGAATCCGGGTTGTCCCGGGAGAGGTGAAATCCAATGGACGACATCAAGGGAACCGTACGAAATCAACGAGCCTACTACGATACCGGTGCGACCAAAGACCTGAACTTCCGCCTGGGGCAGCTTGGCTCGCTGAAGCGCGCCATTCAGGCGCATGAAAAGGAAATCATGGATGCGCTCCGAAAGGATCTCAACAGGGATCCTTTTGATACCTATGCGGCGGAAATCGGGATCGTGCTGGAAGAAGTCAATTACTTGATTCGTCATCTTCCGAGATGGGGCGCAAGAAAGAGAGTCAGAACTTCTCCGGCAAACTTTCTCGCGTCCAGCTACATCTATCCGGAGCCTTATGGGATCGCTCTGATCCTGTCGCCCTGGAATTATCCGTTTCAACTGGCACTGTCGCCTTTGGCCGGAGCCATCGCAGCAGGAAACTGCGCCGTTGTAAAGCCTTCCGCATATTCCTTCCACACCTCTGAGGTCATCGAAAAGGTAATCAAAGCCTGTTTTAACGAGGAATACATCGCGGTGGTGCGGGGCGGACGGGAAGCGAATCAAAGTTTACTGGAAGAGAAATTCGATTATATTTTCTTCACGGGCAGCGTAGCCGTGGGGAAAACCGTCATGGAAGCCGCCTCCAGACACCTGACGCCCGTCACGCTGGAACTGGGCGGGAAGAGTCCGTGCATCGTGGACGAAACGGCAAACCTGAGTCTGGCAGCGAAGCGGATCGTCTGGGGGAAATTCATCAATGCAGGGCAGACCTGTGTGGCGCCGGATTATCTGATGGTCCATCGTTCCGTCAAGAGGGAATTGATCGACGAAATCAAGCATGTGATCGACGCATTCTACGGTCCGGAAGCCGGAGGTATGGACAGCTTTCCGAAGATCATCAATAAAAAGCATTTCGACCGGCTGTTAGGTCTGATGGATAACGAAGAAATCATTCTGGGAGGCAGTGGGAATCCTTCAACGCTAAAGATCGAACCCACCCTGGTGGATCATGTCGTCTGGGCATCGCCGCTGATGCAAGGAGAGATCTTCGGTCCGATCCTGCCCATTCTGAAATTCGATGATTTGGATGAAGTGATCCCGGAAGTCAATCGTCATCCCAAACCATTGGCCCTCTACTTTTTCACAACGGAAAAAGACAGGGCGGAACGGATCCTGCGAGATATTTCTTTCGGCGGCGGCTGTATCAACGATACGGTGATGCACCTGGCAAGCATCCATCTGCCTTTCGGCGGAGTCGGGGAGAGCGGCATGGGACAATACCACGGGAAGGCGAGCTTCGATACTTTTTCTCACAAAAAAAGTATACTCAAAAAATCCAACCGCATCGACATTCCGCTCCGCTATCCTCCTCACAAACACATCGATTTTCTGAAAATGATATTGAAATAACGGAAGTGGGGCGATTTTAAGCAACAGCTTGTGAACGAGGAGGAAAACGGGTGGAAACCCAATGCGTTTTGCGGTATAGTAACCCTAGGGAGTATTGAGCCGCCGATGAACAGAATTGTAAAAGTACTGATGAGTACCATGACTGTGGCTGCGATCGCATCGCTTTTTGGCCGGCAATGGTATATACTTGCACTGGGTGCAGGCATTGCGGGTGTCATTACAAGTTGCTTGTTCGGCAATGTAACGCTTCAGGTATGCGGCCTGACTCCGACAGAGGCAATCGCAGGACTGTCTGAGAAAAAAAATCGGATGATCGCATTGCTCCCGCTTGTTTTCATTTTCGCTGAAGTATGGATCGGAATCCATTTCTTTGAGGATTATATTTATCAGGCATTGTCTGTCCTGAACCGACAATTGATTTTTTCCGGTTCAGCGACGTTGGCGCTGTACGTTCTGCTGCTGACCGTAGTCGAAGAGGTTCCGTGGCGCTGTTTTTACCAATTGAACATCGGAAGAAATTTCCCGGCTGCTTTTGCGCTGATCCTGCCTGCAGCAGGAATGACGCTCTTGGCCTTTCCTTTGTATCATAACGGGGCGTCGATTCTATGTCTGCTGGGCTTTTTCGCCAGACGGGTGGCCTGGGGATACTTATACGTTGAATCCGGTTCAATGATCATCGTTATCCTTTCACACTGGGTGGCTACGTTGTTGTATTTGATCCTGCTGGTGGGCGTTTGAACCGGCCAAGTCAGACAATAAGGAGGTAATTATGGAATCCAACAGACTTAAGATCAGAACGTCGATTTTTGAAGACTGTAAACTATTTGCGCAATGGGAAGCGCTGCCGTCGGTTCGAGCCAGTTTCACGATGAACGACGATTGGGATTACAACAGCATCGCGCCGCAATTCGTTTTGCACAATCAGGATAAGACTCGGCTGCAAATGACGATTCTGTTAAAGGAGACAGGGGAGCCGATCGGACGGATCCAGATCAGCCGGATCGATCCGGATTACGATTCTCTGGACATCACCCGGATTTATATCGCAGAAGACAGGCACCGCCGTCGCGGACTGGGGGAAGAGGCGATGCGGTTGATCCTGGAATACTGCTTTATTCAATTGCACATGGAGCGTGTTACGCTGGATTTTGTCGAAGGCAACTATCCTGCGGAAGCCTTGTATTTGAAGCTCGGTTTTAAACGGGAAGGAGTGGCGCGGCATGGCGGAAAGAAAAACGGAATGTACGTAAACCTTCATATGATGTCTATTCTGCGCAATGAATACTACAGCCTTTTCAAAAGCGAAGAACTGTAGTTGTAAGAAGGTTCTCGAATGAACAGAGACAGCGATTATCTGATCCATTTGTTCCACGAAGGAACAGCACGACGCGCCTATGAATTCATGGGGGCGCATCTGTGTGCGAACAAAGGCAGGGAAGGTTGCTTGTTTCGTGTGTGGGCGCCCCATGCAAAGGTTGTTTACGTACAGGGGGACTTTAACGGATGGAGTCGAAGCGATGCCATGCATCCCATCAGCAATCAGGGTTTATGGGAAGTTTTTGTCGCTGATGTGCGTCAATATGATGCCTATAAATATGAGATCGTCTCAAAGAGCGGCGAATCGTTTCTCAGGGCGGACCCTTATGCTTTTCATGCCGAGACCAGACCGCAAACCAATTCAAAAATATATGATTTGACGACGTATCGCTGGGCGGACACGGCGTGGTGCCGGAAGCCGCTTTTCGATCAACCTGTGAGCATTTACGAAATACATCCGGGTTCTTGGCGGCGCTATCCGGATGGAAATTTTTTCAGTTATCGAAAACTCGCCGATGAATTGATCCCTTACCTCATCGATATGGAATTTACCCATATCGAATTGATGCCCCTGTCCGAACATCCATTCGATGGTTCCTGGGGGTACCAAGTGACCGGTTATTATGCGGCAACGTCCCGTTACGGAACCCCGGAAGATTTGATGTATTTGATCGACCGCGCACATCAAGCCGGCCTGGGCGTTATCCTGGACTGGGTGCCCGGACATTTCCCCAAAGATGCCCATGGATTGTACCGGTTTGACGGAGAGGCCTGCTATGAATATAGCGGAAATACCAAAAAAGAACACAAAGGGTGGGGCACCATGGTGTTCGACTGGGGTCGAACCGAAGTGCAGAGTTTTCTGATTTCCAATGCATTTTTCTGGATCGATCAGTTTCATATCGACGGACTTCGTGTGGATGCTGTGGCATCGATGCTATATTTGGATTACGACAGGAAAGAGGGAGAATGGGAGCCCAACAGTTCGGGCGGCCGGGAAAACCTGGAGGCGGTCGCATTCCTTCGAAAGCTCAACAGCTGTATTTTGACGGAATACCCCAACGTGATGATGATCGCCGAAGAATCCACTGCATGGCCCATGGTGACTCTGCCGCCCGATGTAGGCGGTCTGGGCTTCAATTATAAGTGGAATATGGGATTTATGAATGATACGGTGGAATACATGAAGACGGATCCGTTTTTCCGCCAGTACGCGCATCACAAGCTTACTTTTTCCATGGAATACGCATTTACGGAAAATTTCATACTGCCGTTGTCTCACGATGAAGTCGTTCACATGAAGGGATCCATGATCACAAAGATGCCGGGCAGCTATGAACAAAAATTCGAAAATCTGAAAGCTTATCTCGGATATATGTGGACACATCCGGGGAAAAAGCTGTTGTTTATGGGCGGCGAATTGGCACAGTTCAACGAATGGCATTACGAGGGAGAGTTGGATTGGAATCTCCTTGATTTTGACATGCACAGAAAATTTAAAAATTATGTCAAAGAACTGAATCGATTTTACCTGAGGCACGCTCCGCTGTGGCAAATCGAAAACGACTGGTCGGGATTTGAATGGCTGCAATCCTATGACCATACGAACAATGTGATCGTCTATCTGCGAAGAGATCTGGAGGGGAACGCATTGATCTGTATTGCCAATTTCTCTGCCGAAGAACGAAAAGCCTATCGCTTCGGCGTAAAAAACAGAGGACCCTACAAGAATATATTTCAATCAAACCGAACAGAGTTCGGAGGGAAAGGAGACCTCGTTACAAGTATTCGTACAGACCGGCAGGGAATAGACGGTAAAGAGTATTCCGTTTGTCTCACGATCCCGGCATTGACGTTTCTGGTTTTGGCGGAGGCTTCTGCATAAAGTTCCGTCGGAGGGAGGTACACATGAGTTTGATCAAGAAAAAAGACATGGTTGCCATGCTGTTGGCCGGAGGACAGGGCAGTCGCTTGGGCGTATTGACCAAAGATGTTGCAAAGCCCGCAGTACCCTTTGGCGGAAAATATCGCATCATCGACTTTCCCTTGTCCAACTGTATTAATTCGGACATCGATACCATCGGTGTATTGACTCAGTACCAGCCCATGGAATTGAACGCCTATATCGGAAACGGACAGCCTTGGGATCTGGACCGGATGTACGGCGGAGCCAGGATCCTGCCTCCCTACGTTCGAGGGAAGGAAGGAGAGTGGTACAAGGGCACTGCCAACGCTATTTACCAAAATATCCCTTTCATTGAGCAATATTCGCCGAACTACGTGATCATTCTTTCGGGTGACCACATCTATAAGATGAACTATCGCTGGATGTTGGATCATCATATGAAAAAGGATGCAGATTGCACGATTGCGGTGATCGAGGTGCCCATGGAAGAAGCGAATCGCTTCGGAGTCATGCGTACCAACGAAAATCTCCGCATTACCGATTTTGAGGAAAAGCCGATAAAGCCGAAAAGCAATTTGGCTTCGATGGGGGTGTACATCTTCGATTGGCCGACGTTGAAAGAATACCTGATTCGTGACGAAGAAGACCCGCATTCGAGCAAGGATTTCGGAAAGAATATCATACCGACTATGCTTGCAGACGGAAAACGTCTCTTCGCCTACAAGTATCTGGGATATTGGAAAGACGTGGGAACCATCGAATCGCTGTGGCAGGCCAATATGGATCTGTTGAAGGAAAACATTTCCCTGGAATTGTACGATCCAAGGTGGAAAATATACGCGCGAAACGGAAACCTCCCGCCCCAATATATCGGCAGACATGCAACAATGAAAGATTCACATGTTTCCGAGGGCTGCTCGATCGAAGGGACGGTTGAAAACAGCATCATCTTCCCGAAAGTCACGATCAAAAAAGGTGCTGTGGTAAAAAATTCAGTCGTCATGTCCTCCACGACGATTGACGAAAATGCCCATGTGAACTACTCGATCATCGCAGAGGGTGTCACTGTGGGAGATGGCGCTGTGATCGGCGAAAATACGAATGGCACGGACGCTGTCCTCATTTCTGTCGTTGCGGACCGGGTCACCGTCGGGAGCGGATCCCGCGTTGAGTCCGGTTCCGTGGTGGATTCGAACCTGTAGGAGGTTGCTATGAGTTATATGGGATTAATTTATTCATACTCGGACCGCGAAAACCTGAGGGAACTTACCAGCAACCGTGCCTTGGCGGCATTATCCATCGGCGGCAAATACAGGATTATCGACTTTGTGCTGTCCAATTTTGTAAATTCCGGCATTTTCGAGGTGTCCGTGATTGCCCGCACAAATTATCATTCGCTGATCGAACACCTGGGTTCCGGGGCAGAGTGGGATATGTCGCGAAAGCGAGGCGGGCTTCGCGTTCTGACGCCTTTTGCCAACAAAGAATCGACCGACAGCGCCCAAATATACAAAGGCTCGATCGATGCGCTGGCAAACCATTTACACTCCATCAAAAAGTCTATGGCAGAGTATGTCGTTTTGACGGGTTCGAGAATTCTTTATACCATGGATTACCGCGATATGATCAAAGCTCATCTGAACAGCGGCGCGGATATTACCATTGCGTATACAAATCAGATGAACGGCACGCAACGCATTCCCCAAGGATCTCCCATGGTATATCTGGATGAACAAAAGCGCGTGCAGAGTGTCGAAATTCTTGATGAAGAACAATCCGACCGCGAAGGTTCCTGGTGTATTGATGTATGCGTCATTCGAAAGACGCTCTTGGAATCCCTTATTGCGGATGCCACATCTCATCAGCGATATGATCTATACAATGATATCCTGAAAAGGCTTGCACCGACCCTGAAAATATTCGGATACGAATACTGCGGCCATCTGCTTGAGATCAGCACGATTTCGACTTATATGGAAGCCAACAGAGCGATGTTGGATCCGGAATTTGCTTCAAAAGTGTTTCAGGAGACAGTATATACAAAAGTCAAGGACAGTGTGCCTGCGCTTTACGGATCCGACTGTTACGTGGAGAATTCCATGATTTCCGACGGGTGTCAAATCCTGGGTACCGTGATCAACTCTGTGGTTTCCAGGGGAGTTCATATCGACAAAGGTGCAGTGGTCAAAGACAGCATTATCATGCAGGATACGGAAATTATGGATCATGCGAAAGTGGAGCATGCCATTCTGGACAAAGATGTGATCGTTCGAGACGGCCGGGAAGTCATCGGACATCCGTCTTATCCGATTGTCCTTCCCAAAATGTCTATTGTATAGCAAGACTGCAGAAAGGTTTTCATGTTACACATTTTATATATCGCATCGGAGTGTGCTCCCTATGCAAAGAGCGGCGGACTGGGGGACGTGCTGGGTGCTTTGCCCAAATACGTCGCGCGGGAAGGCATTCGAACTTCTGTCATCGTACCGTTGTATCGACAAATCGATGAAACATCGCGGAAGAAAATGACCTTCCTGAGAGCAAAAGTCATACCGCTTTCCTGGAGAAAGCAGTATGCAGGGTTGTACAGGCTCTATGTAAACGATGTGACGTACTATTTTGTCGATAACCGGTATTATTTTGACCGAGATGCTCTCTATGGCGCCTATGATGATGGCGAGCGTTTTGCTTTTTTTGCAAAAGCGGTTTTGGATCTGCTGCCGATGCTTGATTTTTTCCCTGATGTTTTACACTGCAACGACTGGCAGACCGCAATGGTCCCGGTCTATTTCAAAGTGGCGCACCAGCGGCTTGCCGACTATCGTTCCTTGCGAACGGTGTTCACGATACACAACATCGAATATCAGGGCAAATTCAACCACGGCATGCTCCATGATGTGTTGGGATTGTCTGAGATGCACAGAAATCTGATGGATCTCGACGGAAACCTCAACTACATGAAAGGTGCTGTGGTTTGTTGTGATGCGTTGACAACAGTGAGTCCCACCTATGCCCAAGAGATCCGTCATCCCTTCTTTGGGCTTGGACTGGATCCCGTTATCCGGGAGCATGCCGCCAAGCTGCACGGAATCCTCAACGGAATCGACATCGAAGGATACGATCCCGGTACAGATCCTTATCTTACGGCAAATTACGGTCCGGAGACAGCAGCGCTGAAGCAATCCAACAAGAAGAAGCTTTCTGAAGATCTGGGCCTGGAGTTCAGTGATTCCAGGCCGCTCATTGGTATGGTTACCCGATTGGTGCACCACAAAGGACCGGATCTGGTGATGAGTGTTTTGGATGACATGATGAAGCTGGACTTGAATGTGGTGATGCTCGGCACCGGCGATGAGAACTATGAATTTCGGTTTCGTCAAGCTGCTTCGCGTCATCCCGGACGGTTTGCGTATGTAGCCGCATTCTCCGACTCTCTGGCAAGTCGAATCTACGCAAGTGCAGACTTTTTTCTGATGCCGTCGATCAGCGAACCCTGCGGGCTTTCCCAGATGATTGCCTTGAGATACGGAACGATCCCCATCGTGCGCAGAACCGGAGGCTTGAGAGATACGGTCCATCCGTTTTCTCCCGAAACGGGACAAGGCAACGGTATTACTTTTGAAACCATCAATGCCCATGATATGCTGGACGCCATACAAAGAGCGTTGTCATACTACAACGACCTTTCCCTTCGAAAGCAAATGACGGTCAATGCGTTCGCAAGCGATCATGGCTGGGATCGTTCCGCCAAAGAATACATTGCGCTGTACAGACAAATCTCCGGACGAATATCGGCAACACAGGAAGGGAGCGAATAGATGAATATGACCCATACCACAACAGAAATCAGAGAAGCGATCCGCGACAAATTGCAACGTCACTTCGGTCGAGATTCCGAAACCGCGACACAAAAGCAGATTTACAGAGCAACCTGTTCCGTTCTTCGGGATATGATGACCGAGCAATGGATGAAGCACCACTGCGATGAACCGGGTCATGAGGAAAAGGAAGTCATATACCTGTCCATGGAATTTCTGCCCGGAACCTCGCTTCGAAACAATCTCTTCAATCTCAATGTAACGGAGATTTTTCGGGATGCTTTGGATCAACTGGGGTTCGACCTGGAGAAGCTTCAGGATATGGAACCGGACGCAGGGCTTGGCAACGGAGGCCTGGGACGATTGGCCTCTTGTTATTTGGACGCGTTGGCTACGCAGCGGATTTTCGGTCACGGGATGTCTATTTGCTATGAATACGGCATTTTCAAGCAAAAGATCCGAGATGGCAGGCAGGAGGAACTGCCCGACGACTGGCTGACGCTGGGCGACGTTTGGCTTGTGCCGAAAGACGATGAATTCGAAGAAGTGCGCTTTGGCGGGAAACTGGAGGAAGCGTGGACGACGGAAGGGAAGCTGAAGGTCACGCACAAGGGGTACACGACTGTCGTAGCGCTGCCGCGCGACATGCTGATCACCGGCTATGACAGTCCCTTGCTGAACACACTTCGACTGTGGGAATCCACATCGCCCATTACCATCGACATGAAGTTGTTTGCGGAAGGGAAATACCTGCAGTCCATGGAAGAAAAACATATGGCCGAAGTGATTTCTAAAATCCTGTATCCCGAAGACGCCCATCGGGAAGGGAAATTGCTCCGCATGAAGCAGCAATACTTTTTTATTTCCGCTTCGATGCAGTACCTCGTCAAAAAACATTTCAGACAGTACGGGACCCTGGACAATTTCCAGGATAAGCTGGCGATCCATATCAACGATACGCATCCGACGATGGCGATCCCGGAGTTGATTCGTATCTTTGTGGACGAGTACGAGATGGATTGGAACGATGCGTGGGATAAAGTCAGGCAATGCATTTCCTATACGAATCACACAGTCATGCCGGAAGCTCTGGAAAGCTGGCCGGAGGATCTTTTCAGGGAAACCCTGCCGCGGCTGCATTCGCTGATCCAGGAGATCAACAGGAGACAGCACATCCGCCTGATGCAAAACTTCCCGAACGAAGAGTCTCTTCGAAACGAGATGGCGATACTTGCCAAGGGGCAAATACGAATGGCCAATCTCTGCGTGGAGTCGGCGCATACGGTAAACGGCGTATCGGGTTTGCACAGCCAGATCATCCGAAAGGATCTGTTTCCCGGTTTTGCGCGCGAAACGCCCGGAAAATTCACCGGAGTCACCAACGGGATTGCATACAGGCGCTGGCTTTGCCAGGCAAATCCGCAACTCTGCGACCTGATCGAAGAACTGATCGGCGGCAGATTCCGAAAGGATGCGTCCGAATTGGAACAGCTGCGCAAGTACGAAGACGACAAAAACGTGCTCCGCCGACTGAGTGAAATCAAGAAATCCAACAAGCGAAACCTGGCTTCCTATGTGGAAAACACCATGGGAATCCGCCTGGATGCCGACTCTGTTTTTGACGTACAGGTCAAAAGACTGCACGAATACAAACGACAATTGCTGAACCTGATGCACATCCTGTATTTGTACTTGAAGATCAAAGAAAATCCCAATTCGGACCTCTGTCCCAGGACGTTTTTCTTTGCCGCCAAATCTGCTGCAGGATACCACATTGCCAAGGAAATCATCCACTTGGCCAACAGTATTGCCGGCATGTTGGAGAAAGATCCCGCCGTTCGGGACCGCTTGAAAGTTGTGTTTCTTGAAAATTATTCGGTCTCTCTTTCCGAACGGATCATGCCTGCCGCTGAAGTTTCGGAACAGATCTCGCTGGCGGGGAAGGAAGCTTCCGGCACTGGCAACATGAAGCTGATGATCAACGGAGCCCTGACTGTCGGCACACTGGACGGAGCCAATGTGGAGATCCTCCGTCAAGTCGGGAACGAAAACATGTTCCTGTTCGGCATGACGGTGGAAGAAGTCGAAGCACTTGTGCGCAGCGGATCCTACGATCCTTGGAATTTGATGCAATCCGACGCCGATCTGTCTGCGATTCTGCGTTTGCTCTCCGGCAAGATCGACGGCGTGCGGTTTACCGAAGTGTTTCATTCACTCACTGCGGGTGATCATAAAAATTCGGATGCCTATTTCATTCTTCAGGATTTTGCTTCTTACAAAGAAGCGCAGCAGAAGGTGGATCAAGCATATCGGGATACCCTGCGATGGAACAGGATGTCGTTGCACAACATCGCCGGCGCCGGATTATTCTCGGCTGACCGCGCCGTGCTGGAATATGCAGACAGGATATGGCATGTCCCCCCTATGGCAAACGGAGGCAGCGATGCTCACATATGATCCTTCCTCGCTCTTGCATAAATCTCCTTCCGGTGCGGTCATGCGCTCGGAAAATGTCAGCTTCAATGTTCTTCTAACCGAAGATTACGATGCATTCTATCCGATTTGGTTCCTGATCGCACGAGACGGCGGACCTTGGTGCGAAATGCTCTGCGAGGAGATCGAGCGCACGGCAGAAGGGGCAAAGCGGATCGGCGTGCAATGGACTTCTCCGGAGGAAGGATTGTTTTTTTATAAATTCTGCACAAAAAAAGCAGACGGATCGGTCCTCGAAGAGACTCCGGTGCATCAGCAAACAGTTTACAAGAATAATTTTATGACACCCGACTGGCTGCGCGGAGCCTTGATGTACCAGATCTTTCCGGACCGGTTTCGGCGCGCCGGAAAGAAATCGCTTCCGCAACAGAACAAGACTTGGATCTTCAGAGAAAAATGGGGAGAGGATCCTGTGGCGGGGCCGGACGAAAACGGCATCGTTCAAAACAATGATTTTTTCGGAGGAGATCTGGAAGGAATCGAAGCAGAACTGCCGTATCTCGCCGATCTCGGCGTCGGCGTGATTTATCTGAATCCGATTTTCCAGGCGTATTCCAACCATCGGTACGATACGGCAGATTATGAGAAGATCGATCCGCTTCTCGGCACGGAAGAGGAGTTCAGACATCTGTGTTGCAGGGCCAAAGAATACGGCATTCGCATCGTGCTGGACGGGGTCTTCAATCATACGGGAAGCCATAGCCGGTACTTTAACAAAGATGGGGCATTCGACAGCGTGGGCGCCTACCAGAGCAAAGATTCACCTTACTACGACTGGTATTCTTTTTCAGCCTGGCCCGATGAATACGCCTCTTGGTGGGGGATCGACACACTGCCCAATCTCATGGAAGAGAACCCCGACGTTTTGGATTTTATGATCAGAAACGAGGATTCCGTGGTCGCTCGCTGGCTCAGGGCGGGAGCTTCGGGATTCAGGCTGGATGTGGCAGATGAATTGCCGGACGGTTTTTTGGATGCGCTCCGTCAGCGTGTGAAGGAAATCGACGCGGATGCATGTATCATCGGCGAAGTGTGGGAAGATGCGTCCAACAAAATCGCATACAGTCAGCGAAGGAGGTATTTGATCGGCGACCAGCTGGACACGGTCATGAATTATCCTTTGAAGGACGGTATTATCGGCTTTTTGAAGGGAAATGAAAGCGGTCGGGATCTTGCCGGAAGGATCGCATCGATCAAGGAACATTATCCCGCACCTGCGCTGTATACGTTGATGAACATTCTCGGCACCCACGATACCCAGCGGATCCGAACGGTCCTGACCGATGGAGAATCAGATGCCCAAGGGAAAGAAAAACTGTATGCGGCATTGATGATTTGGGCTTTTATGCCTGGAACAGCTTGCATTTACTACGGAGATGAGATCGGCATGGAAGGCGGGTCCGACCCCATGAATCGGCGCTGTTTTCAGCCGGAACTGGCAGATCGAGAGATCCAGCTTTACTATAAAAACCTCCTGACATTTCGTCGGGAGGCGGCAGATTTAAAAAATATGGAATTGACCCATATTTTGGGGGAAGATGATTTCTTTGCATTCATTCGGGAAAGCGATTCCGAAGTCCTTCGGATCTACATCAACAGGGGAACGGGTATCGTTGAAAAATGTTGCGGCGGCAAACCCGACAACATGATGAGTAACGGTACCGTCGACATCGAAGGAGATCAAATTCGAATGGAGGGACGCGGCTGCGCCGTTCTACACTTTCGAAAGATAGGAAGCGCGGGCGTAGCTGGTACACGCAAATGATTGGGCCACCACGCGCAGAAGGTACTGTGCTTCGGTCAGATCTTCTCTGCCGGGGAATGTTTCTCCGGAAAAAACCGTTCTGACCGCCTGTTCCACAGCATCACAAAATCGATCGTATGAAATCTCCGGCTCGTTGACTTCCAACGCCAAATGGATCAGTTTCGTGATATCGTCCATCCGGTATACTGTTTTCAGAATGCAGACAGAGAAGAGCGATGCTACGGAAAGGCGGTCGTACCGTTTATTGACCGGCGGATTTATGACATGCTGTTTGACATAATTGTTGACCATGGTTTTGGTCATCAGTTTTTTTCCTTCGCAATAAAACGATTCGCCCATCCATTTTTCCAACAGAGACAGCATTTGTTCGAGGTAGAGATCGATCTCCGGCAATTCAGCCCATCTGGGCAGCCGGATCCTGTAATTTTCATTCATCATTTTCACCCACATTGCAATACACTTTCGAAATCCTATCACAGAACTGTGCAAGGGTCAATCGTTGACATCGTTATTGGCTCCTGTTAATATAGTTTCAATTACTGTGATATCTCGTATCCAATATAACAAATTCATGATAACAGGAGGCAAAACTTTGAACGATCGATCTATGTTGTATCCGGCAGTGGAGTATAACGATATCAAACAATTGATGCAGGCGACCGTCGACACCTACAAGGATCGCATCGCCTTTACCTTGAAGCATGCCTCGGAAGGGAAGGTGACCTATGAATCCGTCACCTACGGACAGTTCGGTTTGGATATACGCGCCCTGGGAACTGCTTTGATCCGCAGAGGATACGGGGAAAAGAGATTTGCAATCATCGGCAAGAACAGCTATCCCTGGATCACCGGCTATTTTGCGGGTCTCAACAGTGGTATGGTGACCGTTCCTTTGGATAAGGGACTGCCGCCGGAAGAGATCGACTCTTGTCTGATACGCAGCCGCTCGGACATCCTTTTGTTTGATCCGGAACATTCGGAGTATGTAAAATCCCTCGAAAAAGAGCGGAAGACAGGTGTTTCCCTGCTGATTGCAATGGAGCCGTGCGAGAATTATATTACTTTTGCGGAACTGATTGCGGAAGGTCGGAACATGATCGAACAGGGCGACCGTATTTTCGATGAAACGGAAATCCGTCCGGACGTAATGAGTCTGATTCTCTTTACATCCGGTACGACTTCCGCATCCAAGGCCGTGATGTTGTCTCACCGCAATCTGGCATCCAATATTTATGCGCTCAATTGCTGCGAGGAAGTATTTCCTTCGGATGTCAATATTGCTTTTTTGCCTTTTCATCACACATTCAGTTCCACGGGCATTACCTTTATTCTCAGTAAGGGCGCTTCGAATGTGTTTTGCGACGGTCTCAAATACATTGCGCAAAATCTGAAGGAATATCAGGTGTCTGTTTTTATCTGTGTTCCGCTGATCATCGAAGCGATGTACAAAAAAATATTCCAACAGGCAAAGAAGCAAGAGAAAGATGTAATTCTTCGACGTATGATGAAACTGTCCTCCGCATTGCTGAAAGTGGGCATCGACGTTCGACGTAAACTGTTTCATTCCGTGCTGGAACAACTGGGGGGCAAGATTCGATTCGTTATCAGCGGCGCAGCGGCGATTTCCCCGGAAGTGGCGAAAGGGTTCAACGATTTGGGCATCCTGACGATCCAGGGCTACGGTCTGACGGAGACTGCGCCGGTCCTGACGGCCGAGAATGCAAAAAACATCCGAATCGGATCGGTGGGCGTGCCCATGTGTAATGTGGAACTTAAGATCCATGAGCCCGACGAAAGCGGGATCGGAGAAGTGATTGCCAAAGGACCCAACGTGATGCTGGGCTATTATGAAAATCCAGAAGAAAGTGAAAAAGTTCTTCGGGACGGCTGGTTTTTCACCGGAGATCTGGGATCTATCGACAAAGACGGTTTTCTGTTTCTATGCGGCCGAAAAAAGAATGTGATCGTTTTGAAAAACGGCAAGAATGTCTATCCCGAAGAATTGGAGATCCTCTTGAACCGGCTGCCGTATCTGGAGGAAACAATGGTTTTCGGCTGGGAAAAAGGAAATGATTACGTGATCAGCGCAAAACTGGTCTACCGAGAAGAAACGGTCCTTGAATCCTATCCGGACATGGCCGTTGCGCAAGGATTGAACAAAGAGAAGTTTCAAGCCATGGTGCAGAAAGACGTGGATGGGATCAATGCTGTCCTACCGACCTACAAACACATCAAACGTTTGGTGCTCAACGATGAACCGACCGTCAAAACAACGACTGCGAAAATCAAAAGATTCGAAGAAATCAGGCGAATGGAAGATCAGATCCGACGGCAATAAAAAAAAGAACGGTTTCACAACCGTCCTTTTTGTTGTACTACACGGCTCGGGTGATCTTCCCCGAACGAATACATCTCGTGCATACATTCTTTCTGGTTACGGTACCACTTTCGTTGACCTTCACCGTCTGAATATTCGCATTCCATTTTCTCTTTGTGTGTCTGTTGGAATGGGAGACATTGTTTCCCGAAGTTTGCCCTTTGCCGCAAATTTCACATTTTCTGGACATATTCTGCACCTCCTTCTGCACCCGCTTGGGGTTCTTATATTTCATGAAAAGAGGCTCTTTGCCTGCTTTTGACTTCAAACAAACGTCATTATAGCACAGGTATTCCGTCCTGTACAACTTTTTTGTGCATTTTTTTTAAATGTGATAAAATAACAGTCAAATCCAGCGAATAACAGAGGGAGCGTATGTTGTACCGAGAAGTCAATACGATCGGAGCCGTCAGCATCAATCATTCCGTAGTGGATGAACTGATCGCAGATGCGTTTCAGCCTTACGAAAAAAAAGCCTGGCTGGCGAATTACAAAGGCGGAGTATCGGACGTGATGATCCGGATCCGCAATTTTGATGCACTGGCGGAAAAAGTCGTTACAATGAGCGAAAAAGGAATATTTATCCGGCTGTACATCATGCTTCGATTCGGGTCCAGCATCGCCGATGTGACCGGCGGCATTATGGACCGTCTCGCATTTTCATTGATGGAATACCTTGAGCTGCCGATTGACAACATCGAAATCGTTGTAACCGGGATGCTCTCAAAAAATGTGGCCAGGAGAAATATTCGGACGGATTACCGAACGCTGCTGAATGAACGGGCGGGCAAATCATGAAGCCGGAGTACGGTCTGCACAGCGATATTCGGTCACTGCCCGGGATCGGGCCGAAAAAAGCCGAAGCTTTGACCCGGCTGGGGATACGAACCGTTTCCGAACTCCTGTACCACTTTCCCAGGGAATACCGGGATTGGCGGAAACAGACAGAGATCCGGGACCTCCGGGACGATCAAAAGGCCTTGGTGTGCGCCACGGTCCTGATGATCATCAAGGGCAAGGGGTATGGGCGCAGGAGAACGCTGCGGTTGCTGGTCGAAGACCGCACCGGACAGATGGAGATCCTGTTTTTTATGAGCGGTTATATGGACCAGGCGTTTCAACAAGGCAGGTCCTATCTTTTTTACGGAAAGGTGCAGGTGGATCGCGGGCGCACACGGATGCTTCATCCGGACCATGTGCCTGCGGAACAAGAAACTGTCAAAAGGATCCGACCTGTGTATCCCCTGACCGGTGGGATCACACAAAAGGACTTGCGCAAACAAATCGAAGGGATCCTTTCAAAGAACATTCTGGAAACAGAGACGCTCCCCGATCCGATCATAAGAAAAAAGAACTTGTGCAGCATAGCCCATGCGCTGAAGAACATCCATTTCCCGGAGGATGAACAGAAATACAAAGAAGCCCGCTATCGACTGGTGTACGAGGAGCTCTTCTTTCTGCAGACCGCCTTGCAGCTTTCCAGAGCACGCTTCGGAAAGGGGCGGAGCGGTATCGCATTTTCTGCGAGCGTTCGAATGAACGATTTTGTGAAAGTGCTGCCCTACACACCCACCCGGGCGCAAGAGCGCGTATTGGCCGATACGGAACAAGATATGGAATCGGCCGAAGCGATGAATCGTCTCATCCAGGGAGATGTGGGTTCCGGGAAAACGCTCATCGCTCAGGCAGCCCTCTTCAAAGCTGCAAAATCAGGATACCAGGGAGCTTTCATGGCGCCGACGGAATTGCTTGCCCGCCAGCATTTCGAAACGCTGCAGGCTGATTTAGGGCCTCTGGACGTTCGTGTGGGATTCCTGTCCGGTTCCCTCTCGGCGAAAGCAAAGAAGCAGACGATGAGAGATCTGGAATCCGGCAGGATCGATGTCATCGTCGGGACCCACGCGATCGTATCCGAGGGCGTCCGTTTTCACGATCTTGGCTTGGTCATTACGGATGAGCAGCATCGCTTTGGGGTGACCCAAAGGCTTCTTCTTTCCCAAAAAGGTAAAAACCCCGATGTCCTTGTGATGACGGCCACGCCGATCCCGCGAACCCTTGCGATCGTGCTGTACGGTGATCTTGATATCTCAGTGATCGATGAGATGCCGCCGGGAAGAATTCCGATCAAAACAATACAGTATACCCAAGACGATCGAGAACATGCGTATTCCTTGCTTCGGAAAGAAATCTTAAGAGGACGACAGGCTTACGTCGTGGCACCGCTGATCGACGATTCGGAATCATTGGAGAGCCGTTCTGCCGAATCGTTGTTTCATGAGATGTGCAATCGCTTTCCGGATCTGTCCTGTGCGCTGCTGCACGGAAATCTTCCGCAATCCGAAAAAGACCGGATCATGGACCGATTTTACCGGGGACATATCGGTGTGCTGATTTCCACCGTAGTGATCGAGGTAGGCATCAACGTACCCAATGCGACAATCATGCTCATCGAAAATGCGGAACGTTTTGGTCTGGCACAGCTTCATCAGCTCCGCGGACGCGTGGGAAGAGGAAACGAGCAGTCTTACTGTCTGATCGTCAGCGGCACGCAAAGTGACATCGCAGAAGCACGAGCAGCAGTCTTCTGCGAAACAAACGACGGATTTCTCATTGCGGAAAAAGATCTGGAACTGCGCGGTGCCGGTGAGGTATTCGGCGTACGCCAGCATGGTCTGCCCGAATTGAGGTTGGCCGATCCGGTCAAACATTATCACATATTTACGGAAAGCCGAGAGGATGCAGTGGAATTGCTTCGGAACGATCCGGATCTTTCATCGGAAGAAAACAGGGCATTCGGAAGATGTCTGCACAAGAAATTCGTTCAAACCGAAAATATCGTATTGTAGTTTTGGTGCCGCATGCTTGAATCCCGTACCCTTGCATGCTAAAATGTTATCAAGAAAGGTCGTTATCAATGCGCATCATCGCAGGTCTATGCAAAGGCAGAAAACTAAAGACACCCAAAGGCGGTGAAATACGACCGACCTCCGACAGAGTCAAAGAGGCAGTGTTCAGCATTCTCGGACCTTTTATAGACGGAGACACCGTTCTGGTGGATCTCTTCTGCGGGACCGGAAACCTGGGATTGGAAGCGTTGAGCCGAGGAGCAGGCAGAGTCTATTTCTCCGACATTTCAAAGGAAAATCTGGCCGTTGCGGCGGAGAATATCAAGATTTGCGGCATGGAGGATCGCAGCATTCTCTTAAAAGGAGACTATCGGCAAAACTTACAGCGGATACGAGAATTGCCGGATATTTTTTTGGTTGACCCGCCTTATGATGTTGATCTTTTGACCGCCGCACTCACGGACCTGTCGCGGCTGAAGTCCTTCAAAGACGATGCCATGGTCGTATGTGAACACAGAAGCAGACAATTGCAGCCCGAAACGATCGGTGTCCTTCGATTATGGAAGCAACGACGATACGGTGCAACCTCCATCAGCATATACCGGCCGAGTGAAAGAAGGTAAGCCATTGAAAAAAGCACTCTATGCAGGCTCTTTCGACCCGATCACCGCAGGACATCTGGATGTGATCAACCGGGCATCGAAGCTTTGCGGCACGCTGGTAGTGGGCGTCATTCAGAATCCTTCCAAAGCATCCGCCTTTACGGGAGAAGAACGAATGGATATGATTCGCCGTGCAACGAGCCATCTTTCCAACATACAGATCGACCAGTTCGACGGTCTTTTGGCGGATTATGTGTTGCGCCACCAGATCACTGTCGTCGTCCGGGGCTTGCGGGCGACGATGGATTTTGAATACGAGATCCAGATGGCCCAAATGAATGCCCGCCTCTATCACGATCAGGCGGAAACGATATTTCTGATGACGAATCCGGAACATTCTTTTGTCAGCTCCAGTCTGATGAGAGAAGTCTTTGCCTTGGGGGGAGATATCAGTGGGCTCGTCCCGGACTGCGTACTGGAAATGATGATGAAAAAGGCTGTAACGTCGAAAGGGGAATAGTATGAAAGTATTGGAATTATTGGATGAATTGGACGAAATTATCGAAGTATCCTCGTCGGTTCCGATGTTTAAAAAAGTGCTGGTGGACCCTGCGGAGATTCAGGAGGTCGTCAAAGAGATCAGAATCGAATTGCCGGATGAAATTCAGCAAGCGCAGTGGATCAAGAACGAAAGAACACGGATCCTGGACGAAGCCAAGGCGGAATGCGAGACATTGCTGAATGAAGCAATGTCGAAAGCGGAATCTCTGGTGGAAACAGACGAAATCACCGTAAAAGCAAAAGCCAGGGCGGAGGAGATCATACGCGTGGCGAAAGAACATTCCTCCATTATGAAAATGAGTATCTTGGACTATACGGACAGCATGCTCTATAATCTACAGGAAAAAATGGATCAGCTGTACGCCATGTATTTTACCGACATGTACAATGATCTTCAGAACACATTCGACAAGATCAATCAGAATATTTCATCCAGCCGAAACGAAGTAAAGGATCAAATCTATAAAACTCAGGTCGACAAAAACGAATAGAAAAAGGCAGCCGGTGCGCAATCACCGGCTGTTTTCACGGGAGATCCCATGCGCGTAGCAGGAATCATAGCTGAATTCAATCCGTTCCACACAGGTCATCGTTACCTGATCGACACAGTGCGACAGCAATTAAAGCCCGACGGCATCGTGGCGGTGATGAGCGGCCATTTCGTACAACGAGGGGAGCCGGCCATGTGGGACAAGTGGACTCGAGCTGCCTGCGCTGTGGAAAACGGCGTGGATCTTGTTTTGGAATTACCCATATGCTATGCGGTGAACAGCGGAGAAGAATTTGCCCGGGGCGGCATTGGTATCCTCAAGGGCATCGGAATCGTCACAGATTTGGCCTTCGGAAGCGAAAGCGGGCAAAGCGTTGAATTGGAACGTGTCGCACACTTTCTGGCAGAAGAGGACGCTGCATTTTCATCTGTCTTAAAAGAGAACCTCAGCAAAGGATCATCCTATCCGACTGCATACGAGCAGGCCGTTTTGCGACGGTCGTCCCATTCGGGGAAAGAACTGAAAACCATGTTGCGTTCTCCCAATGATATCCTGGCTCTGGCTTACATCAAACAGATGCTGTACGCACAGGCCGATTTTGAACTTTTCCCTGTGAAACGCCGGGGCGTAGGACACGACCAGACCGATCCCGTTTCCGGCTATGCTTCGGCAAGCCTCATCCGGCGATCGATCACTGAACGCTTGTGCGATGAAGAATGGAAGCGTTATGTGCCTCAAAAAACCTACGAGATCCTGTCGACCGTGCGACCATTCGGAGAAACGGACCGGGATCGGTACGACAGTTTGCTGCGCTATGTACTACTGTCGAAAAGCAGCGAAGAACTTGCAGGATTGATTTCTGTGACAGAAGGTCTTGAAAACCGGTTGAAAGAATCCGTGGCCCGCGGCAAGACTTCCGAAGAACTTGTAAGGAGCATCAAGACGAAACGTTATACCTATGCGCGAATCTCGCGCATCCTGGTACAGGCACTGTTGGGAATGAGTAAAAAGGAATATGAAGTTGTTCGAAAAGAACAAGCGTTTTATGCCCGCGTCCTTGGATTCAACAAGAAAGGTGCAAGGCTTCTTCGTACAATCGCCGACTGCGCCGCAGCTATCCCTGTCTACACAAACACAAGACGAGTTCGAAGTGCCGTTGAGGCGATACGAACTTCGCTGGACTGGGATTTCCTGGCGACGGACATTTATAATGTGATCCGGGGGGACGATGGCTATGCAGCATCGGATCGAGTGCGCAAACCGTACATGTCCGACGTCCGGACGGAAAATCTTTGCACTTCGAACGATCGGGTAGTATAATACTTGTCGGTTATTACACTGAAGTTGGAATTAAATGAAGGAGAAACGATGATGAAAGTACTGGTCATTAACTGCGGCAGTTCTTCTCTGAAATACCAGGTGCTGGAGATGGAAGCCGAGACGTTGCTGTGCAAGGGCCTTGTCGAAAGGATCGGACTCGAGGGATCTGTGCTGAAGCACGAAAAAGTCGGAATGGATCGATATACGATGAAGGCGCCGATGAAAGATCACAAGGAAGCGATCGCGCACGTTTTGGAAACATTGGTCCACGAAACTTACGGAGTCGCAACCGGTATGGATGAGATCGGCGCTGTGGGTCACCGGGTCGTCCATGCCGGAGAGAAATACGCCTCCAGCGTGCGGATCACCGATGATGTCATTCAGGCGCTGCAGGATTGCGTCAGCCTGGCCCCGCTCCACAATCCGCCCAACTTGCTGGGGATTGCCGCTTGCCAGGAATTGATGCCCGGAACGCCGATGGTCGGTGTCTTTGATACGGCATTTCATCAGACGATGCTTCCGGAATATTACATCTACGCCATTCCCTACGAATATTACACACAATACGGCGTCAGACGATACGGTTTCCACGGAACCAGCCATAGGTACGTATCGGAACGGGCGGCAGTCATGCTCGGAAAAGACGTGTCGGAAGTGAAAGTGATCACTTGTCATCTCGGAAACGGTGCGTCCATCACAGCCATTGACGGCGGAAGAGTGATCGATACATCGATGGGATTTACGCCGCTGGAAGGATTGGTCATGGGTACGCGCTGCGGAGACATCGACCCGGCGATCATCGATTTCATCTGTCAGAAGGAAGGGTTGACGATTGCCGAAGTCAACAACATTCTGAACAAGAAGTCCGGCGTGCTGGGCATTTCCGGTGTCAGCAGCGACTTCAGGGATATCGAAGAAGCTGCGACGCACGGCAATGAACGTGCAGAGCTGGCACTGAAGATCTACGCCAATAAAGTCAAGTTTTACATCGGAGCCTACATGGCCGAACTGAACGGCGCCGACGCCATCGTGTTCACGGCGGGTCTGGGCGAAAACGGCATCCTCATGCGTAAGATGATCTGCAACGGCCTGGAAAACCTGGGTGTCTCCCTCTGCCCGAAACGAAACGAGGCAAGAGGACAGGAGAAGGATCTCAGCACGGATGAAAGTCCTGTTAGAATCTTGCTGATCCCAACAAACGAAGAATTGATGATCGCCAAGGATACCTACGAGATCATCACCAATTAGCACTTGACATCGTAAAAACGAGTCTATATAATCAAGAAGTTAATATCGGAAAAAGGAGGTGTCAACATGGCAGTACCAAAGAGAAAAACATCCAAAGCAAAAACGAGTTCCAGAAAATCTGCGAATATGGTTAAGTCTGCACCTGCGTTATCCGTATGCCCACAGTGCCACGAACCGAAGCTCCCTCACAGAGTCTGTCCGAATTGCAATTATTACGACGGCAAGTCGATTGTTGCGGACGAGTAGATTGCTCCGGGAATGAGATGTTTCACAGGCGGCTCCGAAAGGAGCCGCTTATTGTTCCAATAAAAAAACCGCATCGATCTATGATGCGGTCGGGGAGTTGGTGCCGGCGATCGGGGTCGAACCGATACGGTGTTGCCACCACTGGATTTTGAGTCCAGCACGTCTGCCAATTCCATCACGCCGGCGGAACATCGATATGGTAACACAACAGCATTTTAAAATCAAGAAAAAATCCTTTCCTTTTTCATGCTCTTACGGTATAATTACATCGTTAGCTATTAATAGGAGGATACCGATGAACGAGTTTACGATTCAGATTTTAATGTTGGTCCTGCTCTTTGCAGTGATGTACTTTATTTTGATTCGTCCACAGAAAAAACGGGAAAAAGAAGTCACGGCCATGCGGGACAACCTGAAGGTCGGTGACGATGTGCTGACGATCGGAGGCATCTACGGAAAAATAGTTCGCACCCGTGAAGATCGGTTTACGATACAGGTCGGAGCCGAAAAAGTCAGGCTGGAAGTTGCAAAGTGGGCCGTTTCGCAAAAAATCACCGGAGATGAAAAAAGCAGCAAGGTCGTTGAGACAAAATCCGAGACCGATAGTGCAACCAACGAAGCTGCAGCAAAACCGACCCCCAAGACCATCAAAAAACTCGGTGCCAAGGGAAAAGGCGACGGTGCCGGGGAATAGCACAAAACCTGCAAGGCATGTGCAACAGCACGTGCCTTGTTTTTGTATGGAGAGGCCGGGATTGTTCAATCGCATCGAACCCTTGAAAATCAGTCGAAAAAGTTGTAAACTAATATATTGTATTTTATTGAAATATCAGGCATTGAGCTATGAAACATACAGATTGGAACAGGAAGTATGAAAAAAATTGTAGCAGTATTCTTGGTCGTTGCAGTCCTGTTGACGGGATATTTCACCGTAACGGGTTGGGGATCCGGCGGCTCGGCAGCGGATCGCATGCGGTTGGGCTTGGATATGGTGGGAGGCGTATCTATTGTCATGGAGGCGCAGACTGCGCTCACCGGAACGGAACTGGATGAATTGATGGAACAGGTACGGGTTGTGATGGAAAACCGTGTCAACGAATTCGGATTGACGGAACCGGTCATTGCCATCGAAAACAAGAATCGAATCCGCGTGGAGCTGCCCGGCGCCGATGATCCGGACGCTGCCATCGAAATGATCGGTCAAACAGCGCAGCTTCACTTCAGAACCACGGACGGTGTTTCCGTAGTGGACGGACGGCATATCAAAAACGCATCCGCCCAACTCTACGAAGGATACGATGCCAATCTGGTCGGCACTTACATGATCGCCATGGAATTCGACCCGGAAGGTGCAGCCGCTTTTGAGGCCGCCACCCGCGCCATCCTCAACGGCGAGATTCGTTCTGCGGATCCTCTTTACAATGACAATCAAATATTGATCTACCTGGACGAGCGCGTCATCTCCGAGCCGGCGGTTACGACGATCATCACCGGTACGAAGAGTCAGATCACAGGGCGATTCGACGAAGAGGCAGCCACAGCGCTGGCCGCACTCATCCGCGGAGGATCTCTTCCCGTTCCACTTACAGAAGTCGAGACAGAGATCGTAGGCCCGACACTGGGCCTGGATGCCGCGCAAAAAAGTCTGACGGCAGGCGCTGCCGGAATCCTGTTGATCCTTCTTATCATGTTGGGTTTTTACCGCGTAATGGGGCTTGTGGCAAATGTGGCATTGCTGATGTATATCATGATCGTGGTGTGGACGATGATCGGATTGAATGCGGTGCTTACATTGCCGGGAATCGCGGGGATCATTTTATCTGTGGGGATGGCTGTAGACAGCAATGTGATTATTTTTTCCCACATCCGAGAAGAAATACAACTTGGAAAGAGTATCCGAGTGGCCGTGCATTCAGGGTATAAACGAGCGATTTCCACCATTGTGGACTCTCAAATCACTACGATCATCGCCGCAATCGTTCTATATCAGTTCGGCACGGGATCCGTGAGAGGATTTGCCACAACACTGCTGATCGGCATCATTGCAAGTTTATTGACCGCCGTTGTCATATCACAACTGTTTCTCGAGCTGTTGGCGGAAAGCAGCATCTGGGGAAATGCCAAAGCTTTCGGAGTCAAACAAAGCGGGGAAGAACAAACGGAGCGCAACCACAATTTTCTCGGCCGGCGCAAACTTTTTTACATGATCTCCACGGCGGCGATCCTGATCGGGTTAGGCGCAGGAGGGCTGAGAGGATTCAATACCGGCATCGATTTTACGGGCGGTACCGTGATCCAATTCAATGTAGGCCACGAGATCGAGGTGGAAGCCGTGCAGGAGATCCTGAAACAACAGGATATCGTTGCAGACGTACAGCATGCTGGGTCCGAAAACGAAAAGATCATTCTCAAAACTTCCCAAGTTCTGACCGGAGAAGTGCGCGATGATCTTTCGACCGCCATGAGAAACGCATTTTCTGTCACGACACCGGAAAATAGATTCATGGAGCAAGCCGGACTGATCGGCCCTTCCGTAGGAGCGCAGCTCAAGACGAACGCTTTGAAGGCCGTTATTTTATCGGCGGCTGCCATGCTGATCTATATTGCGATCCGGTTTGAATGGCGATTCGGCATCGCGGCAATCATAACGCTGTTACATGATGCACTGATGTTGCTGGCATTCTACGGATTGTTCCACGTGCAGATGAACAGTCCGTTCATCGCAGGGTTGCTGATCGTGATCGGTTATTCCATCAACGACACGATCGTCATATTCGACCGGATCAGAGAAAACCAGTATTATCTCAAAAAGAGAAAACTGGATGAAATCATCGAAGTGAGTATCGCGCAATCTCTCGGCAGATCTCTGATGACGTCCCTCACCACGGCTGTGGCAATCCTTCCGCTGATCGTTTTGAGCGGCAGTGCGGTTCGTGCTTTTGCCCTTCCGTTGATCGCAGGAGTCGGCATCGGGACATTGTCTTCCATCACGATTGCATCCGGTCTGTACTATACCATCACAAAACTGACGCAGAAGCCCAAATACAAGGGCGCATAATAAACCCTTCCAAAGGAAGAACATGACGGATTTCATCAGCAACCTGCTTGCACTCAATCCCAATTATGATACCGCGTTTCTCGAAAGGGCGTATCAGAAAGCAGAGCAGTTGCACCGACAACAATTCAGACGATCCGGAGAACCCTACATCACACATCCGGAGGCCGTGGCCAATATCCTGGGCGAGCTTGGTATGGATGATCATACGCTGGCTGCGGGATTGCTTCACGATGCCGTGGAAGACACAGACTACAAACTGGCCGATCTGGAAAAAGAATTCGGTTCGCAAGTTGCGCTGCTTGTGGACGGAGTGACAAAGCTGGGATCTTTGGTGTATGAAAGCCGGGAAGACCGTCAGGCAGAAAATATACGCAAGATGTTTCTGGCGATGTCCAAGGACATTCGTGTTCTCATCATCAAACTCGCCGACAGACTGCACAATCTGAGAACCATTAACTACATGAACGAGGAACAGATCCGGGAAAAGTGCATCGAAACCCTGGAAATCTATGCACCCCTGGCCAGCAGGCTCGGCATCTATGCTTTTAAATTTGAAATGGAAGACATCGCTTTTAAAAATCTGGAGCCGGAAGCTTACGAAAAACTGGAAACAGCTGTCAGTCTACGTCAGGAGGAACGCGGCAAAGCCATCAATCGAGTCATCGGCGAGATCAAGGAAATGCTCGACGAGCTGCAGATTCGATACGAAATCACCGGGCGGTCCAAACATTATTACAGTATTTACAAAAAAATGCAATTTCAGCAAAAGCAGCTGGATGAAATTTTTGACTTGACGGCGATCCGCATCATTGTGGAAAGCATCAAAGACTGTTACGGCGTACTGGGCGCGGTTCACACCAAATGGAAGCCCATACCGGGCCGCTTCAAAGACTATGTCGCCATGCCCAAACCCAATCGCTATCAATCGCTCCATACAACGGTGATCGGCGAGACCGGCAATCCCTTTGAAATCCAAATACGCACTGCGGAGATGCATCGGATCGCCGAATACGGTATCGCGGCACACTGGAAGTATAAAGAGGGCATCCAGTCCGAAGACGAAGAAGTGAAATTGGCGTGGATCCGTCAGACGCTGGAATGGCAGCAGGATGTAAACGATCCCAAAGAATTTATGGAAACACTGAAGCTGGATCTGTTTTCCAATCAGGTGTTCGTCTTTACGCCCAAAGGCGATGTGATGGAACTCCCGGCGGGCTCCACGCCCCTTGATTTTGCTTTTAAGATCCATACGGCGGTAGGCGCCAAATGCGTGGGCGCCAAAGTCAACGGCAAAATGGTTCCCATCGACTATGTGCTTCAGAACGGTGAAATCATCGATATCGTCACGTCGTCAAATTCCAGGGGTCCCAGCATCGACTGGCTCAAGATTGCCAAAACGAATTCCGCAAGGAATAAAATCAGACAGTGGCTGAAAAAAGAAAACAAATCGGCAAATTCGGACAAAGGCAAGGAAATGCTGGAAAAGGCAGCCAAGCGAAAGGGCTACGATCTGCAATTGGTTCTGAAGAATCAGTATATGGGCAGGGCGGCAAAAGCAATGAACTATTCCTCTGTGGATGACTTATATACAGCGATCAGCTACGGCGGTCCGCTGATGAACCGAACCCTTCTGATGTGTGCAGGGTATTACCACGAAGAAAAACAGGCGGATCTGAAGCGCAAAGAGAAACAAGAAGAAAAAATCAAAGCCGCAGAACCGAAAAAGCGGGAGCACACCAAAGGAATCACCGTCAAAGGTGTGGGAAACCTCTTGATCCGTTTTGCGAAATGTTGCAGTCCGGTACCCGGAGATGATATTATCGGCTATACAACCAAAGGCAGGGGCGTTTCCATCCACAGAAAAGACTGCATCAACATCTTGTCCATGCCTGAACACGAGCAGGCCAGACTGATCGAAGTGGAATGGGACACCAGCGAAGAGAACATCTCGTACGATGCGGAAATCAGTCTCCTGGCTGAAGACAGGAAAGGACTGTTCGCCGATGTGTCCAAAGCCTGCGAAGAAATGGACATCAATATCACGAGCGTCAACGCGAAGACCGACAAAGACGGAATCACAAACATGACGTTGACCTTGTCCATCTCAAACACGGCGCACATCATCAAGATCCTGAACCGGTTCAGCCAGATCAGGAGCGTGGTGGATGTGTACAGAACAAACTCATGATACAGCCGTTGACGAAGGAGAACAGCCGATGAGAGCAGTTGTACAACGCGTAACGTACAGTGACGTCACATCCGACGAACAGAGAACGGGATCGATCCAAAAAGGTCTGACGGTCCTGCTGGGCGTCGGCAAGGAAGATACCGAGGCGGATGCCCGCTATATGGCAGAAAAAATTGCCGGTCTTCGTATCTTCGAAGATGAAGCCGATAAAATGAATCTTTCCGTACAGGATGTGGGCGGAGATATCCTGGCTGTATCCCAGTTTACCCTCTACGGTGACGTAAAAAAGGGCAAACGTCCGAGCTTTTCCTCCGCGGCCGGCCCGGAGGAAGCAGAGAAGCTCTATGCAACTTTTTGTACACGATTGCGTTCCCTGGGACTGATCGTACAGGAAGGCGTATTTCAGACAAAGATGTTGGTCCGCATCCACAATGACGGACCGGTCACAATATTGATCGACAGCAAAAAGGAGTTCTAAATGAAGGTTAAAGTTTTCCCCTGCGGATACCTGCAGACAAATTGTTATCTGGTATGGAACGAATCCACGAAAAATGCCTTTATCGTAGATCCGGGAGACGTATCGCCGGATCTGAAGGCATGGATCCAAAAAGAGAAATTGACACCCCAATACGTCCTGCTGACCCACGGCCACGGAGATCATACGGGCGGACTTGCCGACATCAAGAAGGAATTTCCGGAAATTCGGAGTGTGGCATCCAAGAAAGAACGAAAGTTTTTACTTGAGCGCAAGACCAGCTACGGAGCCGGCGGGATCGAATGTGATATTTACGTGGAAGACGGGCAGGAAATGCAAGCCGCGGACACGACCCTGCGATTCCTATCCACTCCGGGTCATACGCCGGGAGGGATGTGTATCCTGATGGATAAAACGCTTTTCAGCGGAGATACGCTTTTCCGCTGTTCCGTAGGGCGGAGCGATTTTCCGGGCGGTGATCAGGAAGCCCTGATCCGGTCGATTCGGGAGAAGCTGCTGGTCCTTCCGGCAGATACGCGGGTACTGCCCGGCCATGAAGAAGAGACGACCATCGGCTATGAAGAGAGGTATAATCCATTTGTATAGGATTCTCGTACCGAATGAGAAAAGTCGCTATCGCTTGGCCGAACTGGCGAACATGTTTCTGCCCGCCACCGACTATGAATTTCTTGCAGAGACGGATTCGTCACACTCCTTTGACCTGATCGTCGGAGAGACGGAAGGGAACGGCAACCGTCAAAAGCAAATCGTTTACGATTTTTTTACGGAGAGAACAGGCCGTACACTGGATTGGGGGATCCTGACAGGGGTACGTCCCGTTAAACTTCTTGCAGAACTGTTGTCGCGACAATCGCCGCAGGAAGTACAAACGACCTTGAGGAATGAATACAGGGTCTCCTCCGAAAAGGTCGAGCTTCTTCTGGATGTTTACAAAACACAAACATCTGTACATTTTGATCCGGCCCCTCCGGCGGTGGGCCTCTATGTCGGGATTCCGTTTTGTCCTTCCCGATGCCTGTACTGTTCCTTCCCCTCCAATGTGATCTCCGAGGAAGGGGCAAGACACTATTTGGAAGCGCTCTACAAGGAGATCGATGCGGTATCGGGCATGTTGACGGCAAACGGGTGGTATTCGGAGTCTATTTATATAGGCGGCGGAACACCGACCAGCTTGGATTCGGAAGATTTCAAAAATCTCCTGCAACGAATCTCCCAGCGATTCAAAACGAAACAGACCCGAGAGTTTACGGTTGAATGCGGCAGACCGGACACGATCGACCGGGACAAATTAAACGCGATCCTCGAGCATGGAGCCGAAAGGATCAGCATCAATCCGCAGACCATGGCGGACCGCACGCTGGAGCGAATCGGACGGTCTCACAGCGCGCAGCAAATACGGGACGCCTTTACACTGGCGAACGCCAGCGGCATCCCGATGATCAACGCAGACCTGATCGCAGGACTTCCCGGAGAAGAGGTATCGGATTTCAGCCGCAGCCTGGAGGAAGTGCTGAAATTGAAACCGGCCAATATTACGGTCCATACGCTTGCGGTCAAGAAAGCGTCCCGATTGATCGAAGAGGATCAGGACTATGCGTACCGCCGTGGCGTCGCTGCGAAAGAGATGCTGGCGCTGGGCCACGAAACACTCGGAAGGGAAGGATATCGACCTTATTATCTTTACCGGCAGAAACACATGGCCGGCAATCTGGAGAATGTCGGATATGCGCTGCCCGGCACCGAGAGCCTGTACAACATCCGTATCATGGCGGAAGACCAGAGCATCATCGCTCTCGGCGCAGGAGGAATCAGCAAGATGTACTATCCGGAAGAAAACAGGCTGGAACGCATTCCGAATGTGACGAACTACCGAATTTACATCGAGCGGATCGATGAAATGATCCAAAGAAAGGGAAAAGGAATCCAATGGTCATAAGTATTCCAAAAGGAACGAAAGATATCCTGCCGTCGGAAGTGTACCGTTGGCACTGGGTGGAAGAATCTTTCCGGGATTGTTGCGCCCGATACGGGTTTTCCGAGATTCGCACTCCTCTGTTCGAACACACGGAATTGTTTAAAAGAGGTGTCGGAGATACGACCGACATCGTCCAGAAAGAAATGTACACATTCGAACTGGCCGGCCGAAGCCTCACGTTGAAACCGGAAGGCACTTCCCCCGTGGTCAGAGCTTATATCGAAAATAAACTCTATGCGGAACCGATGCCCGCCAAGTATTATTACAACATCCCTTGCTTCCGATATGAAAAAATGCAGAAGGGAAGACAACGCCAGTTCCATCAGTTCGGCATTGAAATTTTCGGAACAGAGAACATGATGGCAGATGCCGAAGTGATCGCGCTGGCGATGGATTATCTGAGCGGGTTGGGCATCGACGATCTGTCGCTGCGCATCAACAGCATCGGTTGTCCTGCTTGCCGCACGGAGTATAAGAAAGTACTGCAGGAATATCTGGCTCCGAAACTGGACATCCTGTGCGACACCTGCAAAGACCGGTTCGACAGAAATCCCATGCGTATCCTGGACTGTAAATCGCCTGTGTGTAAAGAAGCGACGCGGGACGCGCCCCGGATGATCGGATACCTCTGCGCCGAATGCAAAGAAGCCTTTGAAGATCTTCGAGACAATTTGACCGCCTTGTCCATCCCATACACGATCGATACCGATATCGTGCGCGGACTGGACTATTATACCAAAACTGCCTTCGAAATCGTTTCCGACAAAATCGGCGCCCAATCGACAGTGTGCGGCGGAGGCCGATATGATCACCTGATCGAAGAGATCGGCGGCCCGCCCACGCCCGGAGTCGGATTCGGCCTGGGAATCGAACGGCTGCTCCTGGTGCTGGACGCTGCCGGGATCCGAATTCCGAAACCGGAGCCCTGCGACGTTTTCATCGCGGTGCTCGGGAATGAACCCAGGGCTCAGGCGCTGCAAATAGCCCAATCTCTCCGTTCCGCAGGATACAAGATCTTGACGGACGTCATGGGCCGCACATTAAAAGCTCAATTGAAATATGCAGATCGCTCAGAGGCTTCCTATACGGTGATCATTGGGGAAGATGAATTGCAAAAAGGCGTCGTTTCGCTTCGCAACATGAAGCAGTCCACGCAAAAGGAAATCAAAATCGACGAGATCACAGCGGAAATCCGCTGATCGGGAGGAATCAATGGAAGTATTGTTTAAAAGGACCCATCTGTGCGGCATGCTGAGAAAAGAAGACATCGGAAAAACTGTCATACTCAACGGCTGGGTGCAGAAAAGACGGAATCTCGGCAGCCTGATCTTCTGTGACATGAGGGATAAAACAGGCATCGTCCAAATCGTCTTCAACGATTCTGTAACATCGGAGTGTTTTGCTCTGGCAGACAGTCTTCGCAGCGAATTCGTGATCGGCGTGAAGGGGATTGTCGCGCGGAGGGAGTCCGTCAATGAGGACCTGCCTACAGGATATGTCGAAGTGATCGCAAAAGATCTGACGCTGTATTCGCAGGCGGATACTCCTCCGATTTACGTAAAAGACGATGACCGTGTTTCGGAGGACCTGCGCCTGAAATACCGGTATCTGGACCTGCGGAAACCGAGCATGCAAAGAAACCTGACGCTGCGTCATAAACTTTGCAAGATTGCCAGAGACTACTTTGATTCCGAAGGATTTACGGAGGTGGAAACACCGATCCTGATCAAACCGACACCGGAAGGAGCGCGGGACTATCTCGTGCCCAGCAGGGTCAATCAGGGAAAATTCTACGCTCTGCCTCAGTCGCCCCAGATGTTCAAACAGCTGCTCATGCTGGCAGGCACGGACCGCTATATGCAGATCGCCCGATGCTTCAGAGATGAGGATCTCCGGGCAGACAGACAACCGGAATTCACGCAGATCGACCTGGAAATGTCCTTTGTGGATCAGGATGACGTCATCGAGATTCAGGAACGCTTTTTGCAGCGTGTATTCAAGGAACTGCTGGACGAAGAGATCGACCTTCCTCTTCCGCGCCTTACCTGGAAGGAAGCGATGGAACGATTCGGGTCCGACAAACCGGACTTGCGGTTCGGGTATGAACTGAAAGATCTGGCCTCCCGGGTCGCAGACAGCGGGTTCAAAGTCTTCACCGACGTGCTGGCTTCCGGAGGGCGGGTCATGGGCATTAAAATAGACGGCGGTTCGGAAACCTTCAGCCGAAAGGATATCGACCGAATGACCGATTCGATCAAGACGTTCGGAGCCGGTGGTCTCGTATGGATGCGTATTGCAGAAACAGACATCCATTCCAGCGTTTCCAAGTTTTTTCAGCCCGACGAACTTCAGTCGATCTCGGAAGCCTTTCAAGCCGAAGCCGGTGACCTGATCCTGATCGTAAGCGGAAAAGAATCCGTCGTATTCGACAGCCTCGGATTTCTTCGGAGAGACTTGGCCGGAAAGATGGGCCTCCTGGATGACAACGAATACAAGTTGCTCTGGGTCGTGGACTTCCCCCTGCTGGAATACTCGGAAGAGGATGCACGCTATGTGGCAAAGCACCATCCGTTCACATCGCCAAAAACGGAAGACATTCCGCTGATGGACACCGATCCGGGAAAAGTTATGGCCAATGCGTACGACATCGTACTCAACGGCGTGGAATTGGGCGGCGGCAGTATTCGGATCCACGATCGGGAACTGCAGCAGAAAATGTTCCGAGTCCTGAAGCTCACCGAAGAAGAGATCCGGACAAAATTCGGTTATTTTCTCGATGCGTTCCATTACGGCACGCCACCCCACGGAGGCCTGGCCTACGGACTGGACCGGATGGCCATGCTGCTTTGCAAAGAGAAGAGCATTCGAGAAGTCATTGCATTTCCGAAAAATCAGAATGCCGTATGCGCCATGTCCGATGCACCGACAACGGCGACGGAAGAGCAATTGAAGGAACTCGCCATCACCGTTATCGAAGAATAGCAGCCGAGTCTCGGGAACAGAACCATGAAACAGCGAATCGGTGTGTTGGGCGGAAGCTTCGATCCGATACACTACGGTCATCTGATACTGGCCGAACAAATCAAAACCGAAGCGAAACTGGACAGGATCCTATTCGTTCCTGCCTTTGTTTCGCCGTTCAAAATCTGGAACAAACCGGTTGACCGGATCCATCGCCTGAAAATGCTGGAGTTGGCCATCGGCGATCATGATGGTTTTGACATATCAACGATCGAACTGGACAAGGACGAACCTTCCTACACTTACGAAACGCTGTGTTCCCTGAGACAGCAATACGGATCGGACACCGACCTGTATTTCATTATCGGAACCGATGCATTTATGCACATTGAGGAGTGGAACTGTTCCAGAGAACTGCTGAGCGAGTTTTCTTTCCTGATCGGCTTGCGGAAAGGCTACAACGAGGGAAAACTGGAAACCATACTGGACGACCTGGCCACCCGATATCCGTTGGATGCACAATATATCCGCATTCCGGAACTGGAGATCGCTGCCAGCGATTTGAGGGACCGAATGGCGACAGGGAAATCTGTCAAATTTTTGCTTCCGGATCCTGTGATCGACTACATCCAAAGAAAGGGACTGTATCAAAGTACCGCACGGCGTCTGCAAGCTTTTGTCAGAGACAAGGTGGACGAAGACCGGTTCCGCCATACGCAAGGAGTCGTATCCAAAGCGTTGGAGCTGGCTCATCGATTCGGTGCCGATCCGGAAAAAGCAGAGATTGCCGCCTGGTTCCACGACGCTTATCGGGAAATGGGCAATCTGGAACACGGTCCGGCAGCTGCTGTCGCGCTGCAGGAGCAGTTCGGCATCGATGATCCGGACATTCTGGATGCAGTTCGATATCATACGACAGGACGAAAAGGAATGTGTCTTCTGGAAAAAATCATCTACCTGGCAGACTCCATCGAAGACGGACGCGACTACCCCGGTGTGGAAGAGTTGCGCAGCATGGATTGTAACGATATCGATACATGCATCTACCATCTTATGGTCCACACCAGAGAATACGTGGAAGGACTGGGCCTGCAATTTCATCCCCGTTCGATTGAAGCTATCGAAGAACTGAAACGATGCAAGCAAAAGGAGAAAATCCATGAATAACAAAGAAATCGCCTTGTTCATCGCCGACACGCTGAATGCGAAGAAAGCACGGGATATCGTCATCCTGGATATCGGAGAAACGTCCGGCTTCGCCGATTATTTCGTCATCGCTACGGCAGCAAGCCAGCGTCAACTGAAAGCACTGAGCGAAGAAGTGGAAGAACGTCTGTCCCCGAAAGACATCCCGGTGCGCCACATTGAAGGAAAGGGCAGCTCCGGCTGGATTCTGATGGACTACGGTGATGTGATCGTCAATATTTTTACAGAAGAGCAGCGTCAGCACTACCAAATCGAAAAGATCTGGAACGATTGTCTCGCAGTGGATCATCCGTTCAACGATCTGGCATAAGAAATATTACCAATTGAGAGGATCGACATGAAACAGTACTATGACTTCAAAAACATCGAGCCGAAGTGGCAGCAAATCTGGGAGAAAAACGGCTTGTTCCGGACGACGGAAGATCCTGACAGGGAAAAATTTTATCTTCTGGAGATGTTTCCTTATCCGTCAGGCAAGCTTCACATGGGCCACGTCCGAAACTATTCCATCGGAGATGTGATCGCAAGATTTCTAAAGATGCGGGGCTATAACGTATTGCATCCCATGGGCTGGGACTCTTTCGGGCTGCCGGCGGAAAACGCGGCGATCAAACACGGCGCGCATCCGGCGGAATGGACAACGCGGAATATCGCCGAGATGAGAACCCAACTGAAACAACTGGGCTTTTCCTACGATTGGAGCAGAGAAGTTGCCACGTATTCGGAAGAGTATTACAGATGGATGCAGTGGATCTTCATTCAGTTTTTTAAAAAAGGATTGGCCTATAAAAAGGAAAATCCCGTCAACTGGTGTCCCTCCTGTCAAACAGTTCTCGCGAACGAGCAAGTGGTGGAAGGCCGATGCGAACGCTGCAGCGCCGAGGTGAAAAAGAAGAGTCTGTCCCAATGGTATCTGAAGATCACTGATTATGCAGATCGCCTGTTAGAGGATTTGAATAAACTGGACGGCTGGCCCGAAAAAGTTCGCACGATGCAACGCAATTGGATCGGAAAATCCGAGGGAGCGGAACTGGATTTTGCCATCAAGGGACGAACGGAAAAACTCAGGGTATTCACCACTCGCGTGGATACTCTTTTCGGCGTCACATACATGGTTCTCGCACCGGAACACCCCTATGTAAAAACCCTGGCAGCGGGAACCATCCAGGAAAAGAAGGTGGCGGATTATATCGAAAAATGTGCCCGTATGACCGATATCCAGAGAACTTCGACGGCCGCCGAAAAGACGGGCGAGTTTTTAGGCTGCTATGCGATCAACCCTGTGAACGGAAAGGAAGTACCCATCTACATTTCCGATTACGTACTGATGGACTACGGGACCGGCGCGGTGATGGGCGTTCCGGCTCACGATGAAAGAGACTTTGAGTTTGCCACCCGATTCGGACTTGAGATTATACCTGTCGTCGATCCCGAAGATCCCGACATCGATGTGCAAGATCTGAAGGCGGCTTTCGTCGCACAGGGTAACATGATCAATTCCGGCCCCTATAACGGCATGGATAATGTGAGCGGGATCGCTGCAATCACAAAGGATCTGTCCGATCAAGGCCTCGGTGAGAAAATGGTCAATTTCCGCTTGAGAGACTGGCTTATATCCAGACAGAGGTATTGGGGGACGCCCATTCCGATGATCTTCTGTGAGTCGTGCGGTTGGGTCCCGGAAAAAGAGGAGAACCTCCCGGTAAAATTGCCTACCGATGTGGCTTTTACGGGAAAAGGAGAATCTCCTCTCGCCACGAGCACCACGTTTGCCCATGTCCGTTGCCCGGTTTGCGGAAAACCGGCCAGACGAGAATTGGACACCATGGATACTTTTTTGGATTCTTCCTGGTATTATTTGCGTTATTGCGATGCACACAATGACCGAGAGGCGTTTTCAAGAGAGAAAACAGATTATTGGATGGCTGTGGACCAGTACATCGGCGGGGTGGAACATGCGATCCTGCATCTGCTTTATTCCAGATTTTTTACGAAAGTATTCTACGACCTTGGGCTCTGCAACGTGGAGGAACCTTTTACGAATCTGCTCACGCAAGGCATGGTCTTAAAAGACGGAAGCAAGATGAGCAAATCGTTGGGCAATGTAGTGAGCCCGGAGGAGATCATCGAAAAATACGGAGCGGACACGGCCAGATTGTTCATACTGTTCGCTTCCCCTCCGGAAAAAGAGCTGGAATGGTCCGACGCAGGTGTGGAAGGGAGCTTTCGCTTCATCAATCGGGTCTATCGCCTCGTGGCAGAAATGGCGGAAATCACGAAGGGAATTCCACCCCTCTACAGAACAGACGGGAAGGACGACAGGTCTCTGAAGTTTGTGCTCCACCAAACAGTGAAACGCGTCACAGCGGACATCAGCGAGCGCTTTAATTTTAATACCGCCATCAGCGCCATGATGGAGCTGGTGAACGAAATGTATCGCTACAAAGAGCTGGAGGATATCAATGTGGGCTTATTGGCCGATGCCACAGATCGACTCGTGCGCATGCTGTCTCCTTTTATTCCTCATGTGGCGGAGGAAATGTGGGCAGCACTGGGCCACAAAGAGTCTGTCTATCTGGCGTCCTGGCCTACCTATGACCCGGAAGCGCTGATCCTTGACACGGTGGAAGTCGTTGTGCAGATCAACGGCAAAGTGCGGGAGCACGTGACGGTACCTTCGGGTCTGGACCGTGAGACATTCACAGAAGCGGTGCTCGCGGATCCAAAGATTTCGGTTTTAATGAACGGAAAGCAAATCATAAAATACATCGCAGTGCCGGACAAACTGCTCAACGCTGTCGTAAAGGCATAGGAGACAGCATTGAAAAAACAACCGAGAGAGAAAGAGGTTTTATTGATGAAAGAAAATAGACAGGGGAGGAAGTACTCCCCTCAATCCAGGCCGGGACCCCGACCTAAAACGAAAGGCGACCGTCCGCTCCGGACGCAGTCGACCGGGACCAATAAATTAAAAGTCATCCCCATCGGAGGACTGCACGAAATCGGAAAGAATATGACATTGCTGGAGTACGGCGACGATATCATGATTATCGATTGCGGTCTGGCATTTCCCGATGATGAAATGCTGGGAATCGACATCGTTATACCGGATTTCACGTATCTCATGAACAACAAAGATAAGATCCGCGGCATGATCATCACCCATGCCCACGAGGATCATATCGGTGCAGTTCCGTATTTCCTGAAGACGTTCAACATCCCCATATACGGTACCCGCCTAACGGTCGGATTCATTAAAAACAAACTGATCGAACACAAACTTCAGGGAGACCTTCACGAAGTGACGCCGGGCGACACCATCAAGATGGGCTGCTTTACGGTGGAAACCATCCACACGACGCACTCAGTGGCCGACGCGCTCTGTCTTGCCATCGACACGCCGGTGGGGAAAGTGTTCCATACCGGAGATTTTAAAATCGACTACACGCCGGCGGACGGCGAACCCATCGATTTTGGCCGGTTGGCCGCCATCGGCAACGAAGGGGTCTTGCTCATGCTGGCCGACAGTACGAATGCCGGACGAAAAGGATACACCGCATCGGAAAAGACCGTGGGTGTGGCCTTGGGCAATATATTCCGCGGAAATCCCCACCGGATCATTATCGCCACGTTTTCCTCCAATGTGCACCGGGTTCAGAAGATCATGGAAACAGCCATCGAAAACGGCCGAAAGATATCCGTATCGGGAAGAAGCATGGAAAATATGGTGCGGATCGCCACGGAGCTGGGGTATTTGAATATCGATCCGATCCACTTCGTCGATCTGAAACAGACGAAATCCATGAAAGATTCTCAATTTGTGATTATTACGACCGGCAGCCAGGGAGAGCCGATGTCCGCTCTGACACGGATGGCCAACAACGAACACCGGGCAGTGCAGATCCGAAAGGGCGATGTGGTGATCCTGTCTTCCACACCGGTACCCGGAAACGAAAAAACCGTATCCAACGTGGTCAACGCGCTGTTGGAAAAAGGTGCCGACGTCATCTACAACGACATTGCGGACACCCATGTTTCCGGCCATGCCTGCGAAGAAGAGCTCAAACTGATCCATACGCTGATCCGGCCGAAATTTTTTATGCCGGTCCACGGAGAATTCAAACATTTGCGCAGCCATGCTCTCATCGCGGAAGCTATGGGCATGCCCCCTGAAAACATTTTCTACATGACAAACGGGGATATTCTCGAAGTGACCCCGGATAAAGCGCGCCGTTCCGGCGCCACCGTTCCCTGCAGCCCGGTAATGGTGGACGGTCTGGGCGTCGGCGATGTGGGCAGCGTTGTCTTGAACGAGCGGAAATATCTCTCCGAAGCCGGCCTGATCGTGATCGTGGCCGCGTTCCAGAGCAGCACCGGCGCACTCCTGTCCGGACCCGACCTCATATCCAGAGGATTCGTATATGTCCGGGAGAACAACGATCTCATGACGGAAGCCAAATTGTACATGGAAGAAGTGCTGATGCATTCCATGGACGAAGGGGTCAAAGATCGCCAGGCGCTGAAAAATGCCCTGAGAGAGTCCCTTCGTACCTTCATTTACAAGCGCACGAAGCGCAATCCGGTGATTCTGCCTATATTTCTGGACATTTAGAAAGAGAGGATATCATGAACAACGTTTACGACATCGCACACGAACTGGCAAGAGCACTGAAAGAGAGCGATCAATTCAAACATTATCAAGCCATGAAAAAAAGAGTATCCGAAAATGAAGATCTATCCGAAATGATCAATGATTTTCAAGAAAAGAACATGGCGATGCAGACCCAGCAAATGCTGGACGGAACACCTACGGAGGAACTGATTTCTCAAGTGCAGTCGCTGTATCAGATCGTCATGGCCGATCCGCTGGCCGCACAGTATATCCAGGCGGAAATCGCTTTTACACAGGTCGTCTCGGATATTTACGGCATTCTCGGCGAGGTGATCCGCGTTGAATAGCCGTTTCGGACAGCGCTTGGACGCAGTGCGAGCCCGTCTCGAATCGTTTGGAATCGACGGACTCTACGTGACCGGCGAAGCCAATGTGACCTACCTGACCGGCAAAAGCGGGAAAGATTGCGCCCTCTGGATCACGGAACAGGATGCGTTTATCCTGACTGATTTTCGCTACATGGAAATGGCCATGGAATTACAAGGGCTGTTCGCCTATCGGGAAGTCAAAGTGGGCAGGGACGCCTGCGACTTCTTCTTGTCCATGGGGAAGATTCGTATCGGCGTGGAAAAAAACCATTTGAGTCTTTCGGAGTATCTGACGTTTCTGGACCGAATGGATGCAGATCGGATCGTTCCCGTCGAAGGTCTGATCGAACGCTTGCGCGAAGTGAAGGATGCCTTGGAACTCGAAGCAACGCAGCGCGCCTGCGCTATTGCAGATGCTTGTTTCTTGCACATGTGTCGATTCCTGAAGCCCGGGATATCGGAGCGGACGGCAGCTTTGGAAATCGAGTTCTTTATGAAATCCAACGGCGCCGACGCCCTGTCCTTCGACACGATTTGTGTATCCGGAGCCAACACTTCTTATCCCCACGGCATACCCGGAAACAAGACCATCGAAACAGGAGATTTCGTGACGATGGATTACGGCTGCAAAGTAGATGGATATTGCTCGGATATGACGCGCACCGTGGCCGTCGGCCGGGCCGACGAAGAAATGAAGGCGGTCTATGAATTGGTTCTCCTGGCACAGCGCACTGCCTGCGCAGGTATCCGTGCGGGCATGCGTTGCGAAGACGTCGACCGGCTTGCACGGGATGTGATCTCCGATGCGGGCTACGGAGACTGTTTCGGCCACGGACTGGGACACGGCACCGGATTGGAGATCCACGAAGCGCCCAGACTTCGTCCGGGTTCTTTGGAAGAGCTCAAGGAAAATCAAATTGTTTCCATCGAGCCGGGCATCTACCTGCCGAAAAAATTCGGTGTCCGCATCGAAGACTTGGCAACCGTTACGCCCTTTGGTATAATCAATTTTGTGTCAGCATCCAAAGACTTAATGATTTTATAAATATACGGAGGAAAGCGAATGATTTATGCGAGCGATTTTAGAAAGGGCGTCACGTTTGACATCGATGGAGAGCCCCATGTTGTATTGGATTTCCAACATGTGAAACCCGGGAAGGGCGCTGCTTTCGTGCGAACGAAGTACCGCAATATCCTGACAGGAGCAACAAGGGAAGAAGCGTTTAATCCCAACGACAAGTTTCCCAAGGCACACATCGATACAAAGCAGATGCAATATCTTTACAACGACGGTGAACTGTACTATTTCATGGATCAGGAAACCTTTGACCAGGTGCCCATTCCCTTCGAACAAGTGGAGGACGCCATGAAGTATATTCGTGAAAACGATATGGCAACGATCAAATTTTACAAGGAAGCCGCATTTCTCGTGGAGGCGCCGAACTTCGTAAACCTGCGCGTAACGGAAACCGAACCGGGCGTCAAAGGCGACACGGCCACCAATGTGACAAAAGCAGCGACGGTAGAGACCGGCGCTGTGATTCAGGTCCCCATTTTCATTGAAGAAGGGGAGACGATACAAATCGACACCAGAACCGGCGAATACCTGGGTCGGTCCAAATAGGCAGGTCATTTCGCAGAAGCAGTACTCTGCGAAATTTCTTTATGGGCAGGGATATGACATACCGAAGAAAAAAAAGAAATCACAAGAAGACCCAATGGCCGATCGTTATGCTTTTGATCATCGCTGCGGGCGCCGCAGCTTCCTTCGCGTACATTAAGGGATACGACAAAGCAGCGGACCCCGCCGATACGGAAATCGTTGCATTCACTGTGACGCCGGGGATGAGCACCACATCGATCGCTTCTTCCCTGGAAGCGGAAGGATTGATCGACAGTTCGTTTGTTTTCAAACAGAAATCCAAAATGGACGGATATGACGGACGTTATCAGGCAGGTACATTTCATCTGTCTCCGTCTATGACCCTGGAAGAGATCATGGACAGACTGATGGACGCCCGCAAGGAAACCGCACGATTCACCATCCCGGAGGGATACACGATCCGTCAGACCGCCGCAGCGCTGGCCGGACAAGGCCTTGTGGATGAACAGGAATTCCTGAGCATCCTGAACGAAGAACGCTTCGATTACAGATTCCTGTCGGAAGCGGGGGAGGGGCCCGATCGATTGGAAGGGTTTCTTTTTCCCGACACTTACGAAGTGTTCGTCGATGCATCGGCACGGGAGATCCTCGTAAAAATGCTGGATCGATTCGACGAAATCTTCCTTCCCGAATACTACGACAGAGCGGAAGAGATGGATCTCAGCATAAGGGAACTCATCACCATTGCTTCTCTCGTGGAAGAGGAGACGCGTGCGCCCGGAGAACGCAAGCGCGTAGCCGGTGTCGTGTACAATCGGCTGGCGATCGGCATGAAACTGGGATTCGATTCCACAATCCAATATTTGCTGGGAGAACCCAAGGAACGCGTCCTTTACGCCGACCTCGAAATCGATTCCCCTTATAATACTTATATGTACGCAGGTTTGCCCCCCGGCCCCATTTCATCGCCGGGGAAAGAATGCATCCTGGCTGCGCTCTATCCCGAAGAGACCGATTATCTGTACTTCGTGCTGAAAGAATACGGCTCCGTGGAGCATCATTTCGCTGTAACGGCCGAGGAATTCTATCGTTACAAAGATGCGTACATCAAAACGCTGCCATAGGCGGGACTATAAAAAATTTGTTGTTTATGCTATAATCGT
>Ga0265294_10000589_pt1 | contig 48408 bp, 61 predicted proteins | sample MunlanPumphouse3_FD_192504 | JGI IMG/M metagenome (GOLD analysis project Ga0265294, IMG submission 192504) | Groundwater microbial communities from a municipal landfill in Southern Ontario, Canada - Pumphouse #3 | ecosystem: Environmental > Aquatic > Deep subsurface > Groundwater | place...
ATAGCATTTGATTCTTCTAAGCTTAGATAATTAATCAATAGTAGCGATATTGATTTAAATATCAAATATTAACAAAAAAACTCTCATTTGAGAGTCATTTTGCCGTATTTTCATTTTATCCCTTGACTTTTAATAGTTAGTCATGATGGAGTTTTACTCTAAAATCACTCGTGTTCGACGGAGTCTTACTCTGTTTCCAACGGAGTTTTACTCATTTTCGGACGGAGTTGCTTTTTTGAAAGTAATTTATGTTCCCTCATACACTCTGCCTCGAGTGTTTTTTTTTGCTTTCTTTTTGCATAATTTCATAAGTAAAATGTATGCAAGTAACATATAAAATGGCTAAAATATGTTCCCACACACATAGTATAACACAATTCCAGTGTACACAAGTAACATTTTTTGGCTACATTATTCATACAAAGGATTCTAGATTACATCTCCAGAATCCCTCTCAGCTTTTTACTTGTATATACTATTATACACACTATTCAAATTCCATACCAATCCAAACAACTATATACGTTGTTTAATAACTATCCCAATCAAAAATCAGAATAAAAATCTTTATGCCAAACAGCATAAGAATCCAGCTACTCATTAAGAAACTCAATAAGGTTTGATCTATATAATCTTCTTAAAGTAGTTGTTGAAGAAAATAATGTATAAGCAAATGATACAAATATTATTAGAATTATCGAATAAATGGATGCGCTAAATACTTTGTAATTGAGTGAACTGATTTGAATAAAATTATTCAAATACTCAATTGAATACAAATAAAAAATTATTGATAAAAAAACACAAAAAATGCCAACAATCATGTTTTCAATAATATATATGAAGTATATGTCTTTCTTGCTTATCCCTAGAGATATCATAATTGCTATATCTTTTTTTCTTGAATTAATTGAGATTTTTGACATAAAACTTATGTATATAAAGGAAAATAATAGCATAAAGATGATTGCTCCAGTTACTATTTCGTTATATGAATCAAGTTTGTGTTCGAACTGATATAAATCTGATAGATTCTCCTGTACCCCGTAAATATCATTCTCAATATATGCATTCACGAAAGTACTAATTTCATCCCCTAAAAAAATTACTACACTTTCATATGTGTTCTCATACGCTTTTTGTAATTCTTGAATATTTTCTTGAGAGATAACTATATCATAGACGTAATCCCCAGAGTAGTTTTCATTAGTGGTATATACTCCGCTCACAGTTAACCCATCAGAAAAAAACTCACTGTAATTCAAATAATCAGAATAATAGTGATTATATTTCTCGTTCCAGTTATCGAAAACCCTATATTCGTGACCTAGTATTTCGTTAATCACATAATCTTGAGTCACTAAACCAAACTGATTAAATAAAAACTGTTGTGACACTAATATTTCATTATCTTCGATGGGTAAATTTCCATATAATAGATCTATCTCATTATCATTAATATAGCCTATTGAAATCAAATCAATAAACTGCTGTTCTATTCTTGAAAAAAATATATTAGGAAAATCAATTTTACGAATAAAATCTCTACTGAATGTGCTGTTATCTATAAAAATACAATTTTGAATTATAGAATTCTCTTCTTGATCAATATCAAGAATTCCTTGTATTTCATAAATATTTCCTGCCAAATAGATCGTATATGTTTCTTCAAGAGATAATCCTCCGAAAAGATTGTAAAACAGATCACTTGTTACTAGTATTGCTGTGCTTTCTTCAGAAGAAACTGAAAGGGGGACTACATCATCTAGATACTGTAGTTCCTGTATATCGCCAACGAACAACTGTGATTGTATACTTATATTAAACTCAGTATCATTAGAATTGCTTATACTATATGTTCCAACATTATACGCTATTGGATACTGTTGCTCTAGGTCACTTAAAAATGAATCAATTAGGTTTCCTGATTTTATAAATTTACTTCTTTCATTTAGAAAATCATCTTCATAAAATACATGTTTCGATATTTCCAAATCAGCGATGTCTTCGTTAATCACTATTTGTGAAAGAACTATTTTCGGGTTGTGGAAAGCAAAGATAGAAGATATTGATAACAATATAAGAACAAATGTCTGGATAAGTACAAGAAAAAGCATCCTTGACTTATTATTCAGTATGTATCTTGAGGAAATAGCTCTTTTGACATTACTAGATAGCCTACAAGAAGATTGTGTTTTCTCCTCGCTATTTGTAATGTTTTTATTCTGTTCAGTTTTTTCTTTGAAGGAATTATCAATGGCCTTTTCATATTCGAAGACAATACTTCCTCGTTTAGGTTTAATTCTTTCGATAAACAATTCTAGAAGCTGATCCTTAGATAACGAAATAGATTCTTGATGATTTTTCTCTGTTATAATATACTTTTCATTATTTAAATAGGAATTTTTGTAATTCAGTTTCTTGGATTTGATTTTTCCATATTCCAAATTTATTATTATATCAGCATAGTCATTGGCTGCCTTGATATTATGAGAGCATACCACGACAATAGCATGTGAAGATATTTTTTTTAATTCATCAAAAACGATTTTTTCATTAATGTAATCAAGATTTCCAGTGGGCTCGTCTGCAAAAATAATACTTTTTTGTTGAGCAATAGCTCTTAGTATAGCTATTCTTTGCCTTTCCCCTCCGGAAATTTGGTTAGGATATTTCTTCATTAAGTGCATGACACCTAGATTTTTAGCCTGAGATTTCAAGTTTTCATTAAATTGAATGCTATCTTCTGGGTTATTTATTAGTATGTTTGTTTCAATATCGAGTTCGTTAATTAAATTAAAATTCTGAAATATGAAAGACACAACATTTCTTCTATATTTCAACAAATCGAGTTCTGTGGCATCATATATATTTACGTTATTTATCCTTATCTCACCAAAAAATTCTTGATCAATACCACCAAGAATTCTTAATAATGTTGTCTTTCCACTTCCGCTTTTTCCTGTAATGAATATCATACCAAAACTACATGAATAGTCAAAACATATGTTATCTAGAGCAATAATTTCATTTTTTTTACTTGTATATTTCTTTGTTACGCCATTTATACTAATCATATGAATACTCTATTGAGTTATTAATCATCTTTAGTAGCATGAGTTCTAATCCGGATTCAGTCTGATTTTCATCCGAATCAAGTGTGCCAAAATGAATTTCTTGATCAATCATCTTTCCAACTACAATTGCTTCATTCGAAAAATCCTTCCCTAACATGAAACTAGATCCCATAATTGAGTTGTAATATTTCTCTATGTGAAAGAAAGCTATTATTACATTTCCATTATTAAATAATTCATCTATCACATCTATCTCATTGCTTGTTAATGTCTCAAAATGAACATTAATAATAATAACTGTATATGTATCCTCTAATAAATTAACCTCGGATAGCGTCGATATTTTTTCATGAATCAATGGATAATCAAATATGATTTCTTCGCCAAACAAATATATGTTTGCTTTTAAATTATCCTGCAATATATGGATTTCTTCTTCATATGGAGTAATATTTCTGTTGCAACCTAAAAAGGCATAAGCCAATAAGATCGACAAAATTAATAGCAGAATTTTATTGTATTTCATTAAACACAAATATCTCCTGAATAATAATCTTGCTCCTCTAAACTTATTATTCTCATTGATCCTCCACCACCTATATTAGCAAACATAGAAAAAGCGGAAGTAATCCATAATTTATTTGAAACCCAAGTTTGACCTTCTGGAACCTTAATTAAATATACACCTCTTTGAGTTGATGGATCTTTCAAGTAATTCATGCTAACAAAGATTGAACCAGAATAGTTATATTGGTACACGGATTCATAAATACTATTATAAAAATCTGAAGTACCTCTAACATCTAGTCTATTTTCAGTAAACTGAACAGAACCCGAAATTGCATATTGAAGCTGCCCATTGGAATAAGTAACCCCAGCTCCAACCGAATAAACTGTCCCTTCATTTATTGTTTCTGGAGTGGCTTGAACCAAAGTATTGTTTGCTCCCGATGAATATGCCTGTAAATCTGAATAAATCTCAAGTCTTTCCGAATATGCTTGATCGGTACAAGTAAACCAATTGAATAACCCACAGGCATATGTATGTACCTCCGGATCCATAATAACTCTAACAAGAACACTATAGAAATCATAACCTGATGGTTCATCTGCAGCTGTGTATCTATAATATCCAATATCCACCATAGCTGTTCCATATTTCTTAACACCATCATTTGTTTGACCAAACACTTCAATATAATCTGTATCCAACCACTTAACTTTTGTAAAATTTTCATCTGTTACATTAAATCCAATCATAGTAGCATAACTATCCGCTTGAACGCTCAAGGTAAAGAATAAGCCAGTCAAGGAAAAAAGTGACAATAAAAATAATAAAATTAGATGCTTTTTCATAAACGTCTCCTTCTTTCTTAATTGCGACAAAATCTATCGTATCTATATGTAATTAATTATAGCAAGAATATCATTATTGTCAATGGCTTATCAAAAACTATCTTGTAATTTCTCTTTTTTATTTATCAGATAATAAACGCGCTAAAATACCCTTCAATATACTAACATAACATATAACTAGAAGAGAAAGTTTTGATCGAAAGAAGATCATTGATCTATCAAAAATGTATTACTTCACAATGTATACTTCAAGCTAGTTTTCACTCAGACTGGCTAAACTAGATGTACTAGTATAATGTAGTCTCTTTTACGTCAATCCGTGTTTCTACAATACTTCATTTGTAGCGGATTGAAGCAAAGCAAACGAATATATTCTATCTTCTTTATTTACTAGGTGTTGTTCTTCCTTTTTTGACTTATAAATATCTCTTAAATCTCGCCACATCTGAAGACCTCTAATTGCACACGGTCTAACTTCTATGAAACCCCTAAAAGCAATAAAAAAGAGTAAAAATCACTATGGTTTAGTTAATAAACTCTGAGTTTTACTCAAACAAAAGAAAAATGTCTACCCCTTTAAAACGGCCAAATCACTAGATTTAGAGCTATTTTCATATAGGGATAAACTTGGTATAATTAAGATGTCTTGTCATTACGGAGTTTTACTCTAAAATCGCTCGCGTTCGACGGAGTTTTACTCTATTTCCAACGGAGTTTTGCTTTTTTTCAGACGGAGTTTTGTTTTTGCTAGTAATCTATGTTCCCACATACACTCTGCCTTGAGTATTGTCTATTGCTTTCTTTTTGCAAAAATTCACTAGTAAAATGTATGCAAGTAACATATAAAATGGCCAAAATATGTTTCCACATACATAGTGTAACATAGGTTCAATGTATGCAAGTAACATTTTTATTCCATATACTATTATACACACTGTTCAAAAACCATACTAATCCAAAAAGGTTATTGTATGTATGAACCCCCTCATCTCAAATAGAGATTACCTAACTTTTTATATTGTAAATATCTGTTATTAGACCACTTGTCGATATATCATGCGTGTTTTTCATTATGATAAGCTTGGAATTATTCTCTTGAATCACTCCAATTTCAGGAATATCCTTTTTGTCATAATCTTCACCTTTAACTACATAATCTGGTTTAATTATTCTTAATAGTTCTTTTGGATTATTATCGCTAAATATAACTACATAATCAACTATATCTAGATGTGATAAAAACGCGGCTCTTAATTTTTCAGACATAATCGGTCTATTAGTTCCTTTAATTTTCCTAATTGAATCGTCAGTATTAATTGCAACAAACAAAACATCCGAAATGCTTTTTGCATATTTCAATAAATCAAGATGTCCGATGTGAAATATATCAAAACACCCATTCACAAAAGAAATTGTAGCTTTTTGTACTTTCAGATTTTCTATTATCAATTCTATGTCTTGAACTGGTTCCTGAAATAGAATCTTATGTGAATAATCTCCGAAGATTTTTTCTCTATATATATATCCCGATAGTAAATTGTTCTTGTTGGTTGATAGAATATAATTTGTAATATCATTTGCATAGCGACAAGATAATACAATATCCAGATGTACTAATTGTAAAGAAATCACAATAGAAAAGAATAAATCTCCCGCCCCTTCAGTATTATTTATTAGTTTATTCTGCATAAAACTACAGTATTTCAAACCCGTTTCGGTATAAATTCTCAATCCAAGGTTTTCATCCGTAATAATTGTGATTTTACATCCTAGGCCGGTTTCTAAGGAATCTTCTAATTGAGAATTATGATAATAATCTTTGATTTTCTCGAATTCATCTCTATTTACTTTTGCTAGAAATATATTAGAAAAATCCATATGAGGATTTTTGGAGTCCATATATATATTTATTTTGTATAATATAGATAGTTCTTTTAGTAGTTTAATTGAACTATTTCTTATCATTCCTTTATTATAATCTGAAATTATAATAGCATCATAAGCTTCTATATTTATATCTCTGTTATTTACTAGATCTAATAAAAATGGATATATATCCTCAGCAATATTAGCTCCTTCATTTATCCGCATTATCTGTGTTCCTTTTGTATTTCTTATCCTTCTTCTTATAATGTTTTCTTTATTTGAATATGATAAGAATTCGTTTACATTTTCATATGATTTTAGAATATCAACAATTATTTTTGTATACTTGTCATCTCCAATTGAAGATATTAGAGTGAGAGTATGCCCCATCTCTTTTAGTGCGTGAACCACTCTTGTTGCTCCACCTAATACAACTTGTTCAGTTTTTTTTTCACCAATAATACCGTTATTTTCTATATCATTACTTATATCATAAGTCATATATTCATCGACAATGATTTCTCCTATAACAAGTAAACGCTTGCCATCTTGGCTTGATGTCATATACTATTCCCCCTTTACATTTCCTTTCCATTTTTTTTTACTAACACTAAAAATGTCCCAATAGTATCGTAGTAGAGATAGTTTCTTTAATTCAATCTTCGATTTCAAGTTTAATTAGTTGATTATATACATCTTCGGCTTCAAGTATTTTCTTGTTACTGGTGTTGCCCTCAGCATGTAATATTGCATGCTTCTGTTTGATTCTCAAGTTACCTAGAACGTATTGAGCTGGAGTTGATTTAAATATTACTATAAACTTTATTCCCAATGCTAATGCAAATATAAACGGTCCCGTATCACATGAAATAAGATAATCAGAGCTAAATATCAGTGAAAACAGGTCTATTATTTTTAAATCCTGATATATAATTACATTGTTAAATTCTCTACAAATGTTCTGGATTGTCTCTCTTTCTGGGTTTGTTCCTGTAATAATAACTTCATACTTTTTAGTGTCAATTTTATCTATGAGCTGTCTGTATTTGTTCTCAGACCATCTTTTTTCAGATGTATCAGCTCCAGGATGAATGATAATTACTTTTCTATTGCCATTTTCCCTCTTTTTCTTTTTTACGTTAAATGGTATATAGAAATCAATATTCCTAATCTCCATTCCTGATAGTTTAATAACAGATAGAGCTTCATTTAGTCTAGATGTCTTATTTGATACCTCGTACGCTCTAGAAAATGCTGACTTATACAGCTTATACATATCGGTTTGTATTATTCCGTATCTTTTCTTAATACCACACATATATGGTATGTATGTTTTCTTAATGAATTCAAAAGGTCTAGTTGTTTGTATGCTAAAGATATAGTTATTTTTTCGAATTATATTTAAGAATGTCATATAAGTCCTGAATTTCGAATGTTCCCCTGGCAAAATATATACTTCATTAAATTCAGTATATAGCTTCATAAAGTCTTTTCCTTGGCTTCTTCGTACAAAGAGGTCAATCTTATGATCTGGATAGTTTAGGAAAACATTTCTAAAAGCAATCGTATCTATCATTAGATCTCCGAGATTATTAAATGAAATAACCATAATATGCTTCTGACTATAACGCTTGCGAAAAATGTTGTGAATCATATTTTTCATTCGTATTGCATAAAAAATTATTTTATAAAATCTATTATATTGAATATTAACACCTCCAAATGAAAAATAGGAAATATATTTCCTATTTTTCGATACTCAGATTATTATCCTCCAGGGACAATCGTAATATTACTCCAATGAACCATTAATGATGCTTCATCATAATCGGGAACAAGTTCTTCCCATGAAGAGATTGATTTAATTGCATCTAGCATTTCATCGAAGTTTGATTTCTCTTTTGAGTTCATTTTTTACCCTCCTCCCACATAAAATTTGTTAGAAAACTCTTCCCTGAATATTTAAGAGATTTTTTAATTAAGTATAAAGAAATTTCCTTATAATACTTGCAATAATAACTCATTTGATTTTGATTTCTCATATATAAATATAGGAATCCGTTGCACCCTCCTCCTCCACATGCATTTTTCAACTCGCATTCTGAACAATTTTCAATCATATCAAGATTTCTTGAAAAACCAACTTTATTTATAATTCTGCCATCCATAATATTTCCCATTCTAAACTCAATATTATTCATTGAAGAGACAATGTTACACGGATAAATGTCACCATTTGGCTCTACAGAAATTATATTTTTCCCAGCACCACATGGTGTATTCATACACATATAACTATAGTCTTTATATAGTAACCTTCTATATAAAAGATATATGTTTCTTTCTTTATATTTCTCAAACGGGAGTAATCCTTCTTTCACGTTCTTTTCCCACAATATGTCAATTAATTTCTTTGTTTCTTCGATTAATTTCTCTTGACACAGATGTGATTGATTGTTTCCATCTATATGGTATATCAAATTAAATGAAAAACTATTTACTTTAATATCAATTAACTTCATGGCAATATCTACTATATTTTCGATATTTTGTTCGTTAATGACAAGTATGGCTCCGATTCTATTCGTATAAGTTGCCATATAACTCCATATGTCATTTAACAATACTTCTTTGTTGGTAAATCTATTTTCGTTATTCTTTGTAGTAAACCCGTCAATTGAAATACTGATAAATACATTTCTAGAAATCAGTTTCTCTATATTTTTTTTGTTTAGAATGACACCATTAGTTTGGATCATGTAATTAATTTCTGAATTGATATCTACAAGAGAGTCAATTGCTTCAAGTATTCTATCCATCATTAAAAGAGGTTCGCCACCATGAAATACGACAAATAACTTCTTTTTTCCTGTTTTTTTACAATATGCATACCTTATTGTTTTAATAATTATATCTAAACTCATATATTCTTTTTTCTTCTGTACATAACAATATTTGCAATTTAGATTGCAATCATTTGTAACATTGACTAGTATGTAATTGAATTCTGAATTTTGTGAATTGAGTGATATTTTATTTTTGATATTTTCACTTTTCAAAAAACGCTTAATATCATTCTCTGAATAATTTATATAAATAGAATCGCTCTTGTCAAATGCAATCAAGTTTCCTGTAATATTATCTCCAAATAATACAATACTATCATTCTTTAACATATATTCACCCTCATATTTTGTGTATAATCATCTCAACAATAGTGTATGATGTATATGAAGAAATAATCTTGAAGGAATTACATTCTTGTTTTTTTTTGTTATTTTCATAATCTTTAAAGGGATATTTTGCACTATCCATAATATCAAGTGTTTTATTCGCGCATAATGAGTTATAGATTTCTATTAATTGCATATTGGATAATCCTTCAATATATGGACTTGTAAAATGGAACATTTCTTTCACTGCCTTTTTTAGGAACTCATTTATATCATCTAGATCATATATAAAACATTTCCCACATATATTCTTTGGAACATTCTTTATTCCTATTACAAATGTGATTTTAAATTCATCTTCATTAACGAAATAATTCATATATTCATCAAAAAACTCGTCCGCTACTACAACTATTTCTCTTCTTTCATTGGCATATTCAAGCAATGAGTTTTTTGCTCTTGCTGCATTAATTGAATGATTGAGAGGTTTCGATCCCGTAAGAAACACCTTTCCTCCTGTTATCATATTATATAGATCCTTCAAAATGGTGGTTTTACCTGAATTAGAGTTCCCTCGAATGAAGACATACTTGTGGTGTCTATTCTCAATAATTCCCACAATCTTATTAAGAGTTTCATTATAGTAGTCTAAAAAACTAATCATGATTTCCAATCCCCCTATATCTCTTGATTCCATGCTTCCAAAATAATGTTACAATTATTGTATAAAGTATTATTGCGCAAAAAAGATATATTATATCAATTGATATAATGCAATTAAAAAAGAAGAGATAAGGAACAAATGTAATCAATCCAATGGGAATTGCATACATTAAAATCACTCTAATTAGTTTTGGAAAAATAGATACTGGGTATTTTGCAAAATTCAAACCATTGTTAATTAATTCTACAAAATTCCCTGAAATATTAGGAAAATACAGAGCAAGGGAAGCAACTAATACATAAGTTAAAAGCAGAATAAACGCTCCTAATATTACGAAGAACAAAAACAAAATCACAGATATAAGACTAAATTCAATGCCAGATAATAGAATCGCTCTAGTAACAACAAAAACACCAATTACAATCCCACCTATATCCCCTATTCCTCTGCTTAATGACTGAAGTAATGGAGAGACTGGCTTTAGAAGTAGATTATCTAAATTGCCCGAAATAACTATGTGGTTAAAATCATATAGAGGCCAAAACAATAATGCAAATATACCATATGAGAGACTAAAGAAACCGTATATAAACAATACCTCGATATATGAATATCCATTAATCTCGGGAACGCTATAAAAAATGACTTCAATAAATACTAAAGTAGCAATTTGAGTAAGAAGATCTGATACAAGAAATATTAAAAAATCAAATTTATGACTCATTTGAGTCTGTAAATCAACAGATCTACAAAGCAAGTAATATCTTAAATAGTTTCTTTTCTTCATCTTATCCTCCGAATATAATTATTTTTCTTTTAGCCATATAATTTAATGTTATGCATATCCCAAGAAAAATAATAATCCAAAGTACTAACACAGGAAAGGATGTTAATATATCGCTTTCATTGAGTTTCCCCTGAAGCAATAATACTGGATAATATATAAGATACTTGAACGGAAAAAACATAAACAAATTATATATCTTTGCAGGATAAAAATCTAACGGTATCAAAGATCCTCCTATCACAGAAATAAATAGAGATTTCAGATGCCTTACTCCCGTTGTGCCTCTTGACCAAAACGTCAAAATTCCTACAATAAAGGAAATCATGTAATTTATAAAGAAGGCGCAAAACAAAATTAATATCAGATAAATAGTACTTACAAGAGTAATTCTAATTTGAATGTTAAAAAATATCATACCAGTAATAATTATTGGCAAGATGTTTAATATTAGTCGCCAAATTGATAATCCGGCAGAAGACGACCAACCTTCTAAAAAAATATTTGAAGGTCTTATCAACCTGATTGAGATTGTTCCGTTCTTAATTTCATACTCTAGCGTTCTATCAAAATCATTCCTTATGAACATCAAAATTATACGCGAGAATATGTAATAATTCATTATTTCTTCGAAGGTATAACCATTTATTGCTGAGCTATTTCCAAAAATAGATTTCCAAAGATAAAAATAAAATATCACAATAACGAAACTAATTATGGATCCCCACCATACTTCGTGTTTGTATGTCGAACTACGGATTATAGACAATTTGATGAAAGGAAAATATTTTTTAAGAATTTTCATATATCTGTCCTATCACTTCTTCAATATCAACATCATTAATACTGATATCACACACATTTTTTTGTGTGATAATATCATTAACAATATTTTGTATTGAATATTTAGATAGATCACATTTTATTCTAATACTATTATCTCTGTGATTGATAACTTGATTTTCAATATTGTATTTTGATAATAACTCATTGAAACTATCATTATTAAATGAATCTTCAAATTTGACTGTGATATTCTTTTTATACTTATACATTTTTCGAAGGTCATCAGATTTTCCATCGAAAATAATAACTCCTGAATTTATTACGATTAACCTATTTGTTATTTTTTCAACCTCTTTTAAATCATGAGACGTATAAATAATTGTCACTTTCTCATCTTTGTTCATACTAGTAATAAAGTTATGTATAATTTCTCGAGATTCGAAATCTAAACCAATAGTAGGTTCGTCTAGGAATACGATATCAGGCGAGTGAAGAAATGCTGCTACAAATTCACATCTCATTCTTTGTCCCAGGCTTAATTCTCTAGCTGGTTTATCAATTATTGTGTTTATGTTTAGTTGTGTGAGAAGCGTGTTGAGTTTTTTTGATAGAAAATCATTATCTCTAATCTCGTACATCTGAGATAACAAGTTAAATGATTGCCTAGGAGATAGTTCATTCCACAACACTCTTCTATTACCAAAAATAACACCTATCCGCTTAACGTGTTCGATTCTTTTCTTCCAAGGCACTATTCCCTTAACTGTAATTGATCCTTCTGTAGGGGCTAGAATGCCTGCCAAGATTTTTATTGTTGTACTTTTCCCTGCACCATTTGGTCCAATATATCCTATACATTCTCCTTCATCAATATTAAAGCTTATCTTTTTTATTGCTTCTTTCTCTCGGGTATTCTTTGAGAATAGATCAACAATTGATCCAAAAACACCATTTCTTCTTTTTGTTTCTTTATATGTTTTTGACAATTCATGCACTTCAATTTGACTCATATTATCTCCTTTTTTCTAAATAATCTTCTTTCTATTTGTTCTGAAATATAATGAATAATTTCTAAATGATGTTCCTGAGCTACACTCGTCTCTTTCGTATTTGCTTTGACAATATAATCAACAAAATCATAATTACTTGTGTATTTTTCGCTTGTGAAAAGTACTGTTATAAGCCCCATATGTTTGGCAGTTCTAAGTGCATTTATGATATTTGGTGATCTTCCTGATGTGGAAAAACATATAAGCATATCAGATGGATTTGCATACACATTTATTTGCTGAGAAAAGATATATTCATATCCAATATCATTTGAGATAGCAGTAATAATAGCGTTTTGACTATTAAGTGAAATAGCTGGAAATCCTTTTAACAACTTAGAATGACCAGTCTCGAATCCTGTATTTTGTTCGTGTTCTCTAATCTTAAAATTCACAACCAACTCAGCAGCAAAATGCTCTGAATGAGTTGCACTGCCTCCATTTCCACAAATATACAATTTGTGATTATTTCTATATATATTTATTATCTCTTCAATAATATTGTCAATCAAAATCATTTTTGTCACCTTACTATTTATAATATGTTAAGTCTATTTTCTCATTCATAATTAAGTCTTTTATATATGGAATTATTTGTTTAAAATAGTCACATAATGGATCGACATCATATATTGATCCAGAATAATAGTATTTTCTAGAAGCACACCCAGCTCCGCATATGTCTTTATACTCGCAACTCTTGCACTCACTAATTTCATCATAGGAACAATATGCAAAATATCTTATTATATCACTATCAATAATATCTTTTATCTCAAAATCATAGATGTTGCCTAGTTTAAAAAATTCAACATTACTAAAATCATCACATGGATATAAATCTCCTAATGGTGTTATTCCAAGTAACTTAATTCCTGCTCCACAAGGTTGGTTCATGCACATAAACCTTTTTCTTTTTACTAATACATTTCTTATTAGGTGATAAATATTTCTTTCCATTATCACTCTTTTTTGGTGTTTCTTATTGATGTCGTCTATAGCAAAAATTAATTTCTTCGTAAATTCAAGTAATTCGTTTGTGGTCAAAGTTAGGTGATAATTCACCGCTCCTCTTCCTCCAGAAATAAAATGATTATATGAAAAATCTGATATTTGGTTTGCCACAAGAAAATCCACGAAGTTATTCACATTCAAATAATTAACTTTCGTAATTACAGACAGTACTGTAACTTCATTATAGTTGTGTTTCAATGTATTTATTGCATCTTTAATTCTGGACAAAGAATTTTCACCAATAATACTTATCCGACACGAGTTAGAGAAAGTATCTGAACCGTCCAAACTAACACAAACCCTTATTTTATTATCACAAAAGAATTTGGACATTCTATCATCAATTTTTTGTCCATTGGTTTGAATATAATATTCAGGAGTGAAAACATGTTTATAATCATCGAATCTTCTTACAATATATTCAATAATATCCATACAAAGTGTAGGCTCTCCTCCATGAAACAAGATTCTAGCGCTGGATGTATATCTAATAATTTTATCTACAACTTGTTTCGCAGTTGCTATTGTCATATACTTTTGATGTTTTCCTGCATCTGCATAACAATATGTACATCTTAAATTACAATCAGTTGTAAGATTTAATACAAATACTCTAACATCCATATACTACTCCTTCTTACTTGTTTATTATAGTATCATTATATTTATAAAACTTCAACAGAACAAACAAAATTAAATATTATTTATTATTATTACTATTATTATTTAATTTATTAAACTAAATAGTTTGTTTTTTAGATATTTTTTATGAATTTTGATATACTAATTATAAAGATATCCTTAGGGGAGGTGTTTTCACATGGCTATTCATGATAGATTATTCATTAGTATGAATGATTTCTACGATTTGTTTGGTTATTTAGATTATATTGCTTATGATAATCTTATGATAACTGGAAATGACGCAAATGCGCTTCGAATCATGTGGAATTTTATTAAACCAATCAAGGCGGTTGAATTTGGAATAAATGAAGGGAAAACAGCGCAGATCTTATTAAATGAAGGCTTTGTAAAAGAATATATTGGAATAGATATTCCTAGTGGTGAAAAACCAAGTCTTAAGTTTCAGTATAAAGAAACTCCTTTAAAACCAGGTAGAGTAGTAGAAAAAGACTCGAGAGTAAAAATAATATTATCAAATACTCTTAGGAGAGAGAAGTGTCTTACTAATATCAGTGATGTTGATTTTGTATTTATTGATGGCGATCACTCAATTGAAGGTGTACTAAATGATTCTTTATTAGCTATTAATATGGTTAATAAAGGTGCAATAATTTGTTGGCATGATTATTCTTTGGTATCCGAAACAACTCGTGTTCTTTTGTATCTAAACGATGTAAAGAAATGGAATATTAGACATATTGAAGGCACTTTCATATGTTTCATGCTTATTGAGTAACAGATAGTTCAAAGAACTTCTACCGCTATTAAATAACTGCAAGGAGGCAATGTTGAAGACAACCAATAAACAAGATGACATTATTGTAATTGAATTAAAAAATTTCATTGAATCATGTACAAAAAAAGATCTCTGTTCCTCAATATCATATTGGAACACCAAATCAGCCCATGTCTTTCGAATCACATATATGAAATATTGTTCGTTTTTCCAGATGCATTCTCTTGAAAAAATATGTAATATAATCATTTTTTCCAATTTTTTTATTTCCCGATGTGAGTTTAGTTCCTTGGATAATTCAGAAATGTGTCCGACCATAAAGATAAGGTATTTTTTTGGTGAAATCAAAGATAAGGAAATAGTATTAAATTATTCTACAGCATATATTAATAAATTATATGACTTTAGCAAGTATATAAGTACTAGTGTTGGCTTGATCACATTTAGAACATATGCTCCTCCTTCATTGAATGATTATAATATTTTCACCAGACTGGATCAATTTGCAAAATACTTCTATGAGTTTTTTTCCCTTCAGAGAAGTAACCATGATATTATTCTATCTTGTGCAAATAGGATGATTTTTTTTAAACATCGATCCTTCTTTGATATAAACGCTGAATCAATATATTCTTTTTCAGATACTCTGGATTTTGAAAATCTCAAACATGAACTTATACATTCTATTTTGTATAAAGAATACCATAATTGGCCAAATGAAATCTTTAGAGAAGGCATTGCTTGTGCTTTTTCTGAGACTACAATATTCACTGACATTCTATCGGGACTTATAAATGATAAGCGTATTCCTATAAATAGAGATAATTTAGACCCAAACATGTTTTGGAGTGATCCATATACAAATTTGAATGTTTCTGGTTTAATTATTAGATATCTTATCACACATTATGCTCCCAAAAAAATGCTAAGGATATATACAAGTCAAAATACCTTATTTGAAAAATCACTATGGGAGGTTTATGGTATTAATATCATTGAGCTAAACAAATTGATATGTGAATGGTTGAATGAGGAGTATACGATTAATGTGAAGTATATAATCTACTAATACCATCATAAAGACTTATTTACATTTTCTATTCGATTTCCAAATTATCGGATTGATTATTCATCACTTTATAATAGTTGAGATATGTTTAGTAGTTACAACCACTAGGTAATATCTATATTTTTATTCCATCCCATATTTCTGTAACACCTCATTAGTTGCGGATTGAAGTAAAGCAAACGAATATATTCTATCTTCTTTTTTTACCAAGTGTTGTTCTTCCTTTTTGGTTTTATAGATGTCTCTCAAGTCCTGCCACATCTGTGGCCCTCTAATCATTCTATATTTCACAAAAAAAGCAGAGGAGTCAGGTATATCTACAAAATGATATGGACCGTTGCTGTCATTTTGTTTCTCATTTTTTAATATTTGACTCTTAATCTCTTTATGAATGATAGCAATGTCATATGAATAGACCAATTTGTCATCCTGCACACATTTCAACGTGATAACGTGTGTTGAATCTTTGCTATTAGATAAGTGGTCTGGCTTAACATTATCAATTGATTTCATTATCTCTTTTTTAATTTCTTCATCCGATAATTCTGCCGGCCATTTTGTAAGCATCAAATGAAAATCCAGATCAAATCCTTCATTTGAATCTAGAACCATGTTCCTCCTGGCCGAACCAACCAAATAATGGTGAAATTCCCAATTATCACCTAGATCTTTTCTTAGATCCTCCACTAGATCAAAGAATTCAATTTTGTAGTTTTTGATAACTCTCTTACTTAAATACTCCATTGATCATCTCTCCTAAACACATATATCCAAGATTTGGTATTCTATTATTCTTTGTAATATGATTACACTTGTTGATGTTGTATTCAAATGCTCCTCTCATTTCATCAGGTAGATATGCATATATCAATTTAGATACTTCTTCAATTTCCTTTATTTCTTTTTCTACCATTTCCCTGTTCTCATGAACAGCAATAATCAATAGGTTATGATGCATTACTTTGTTCCTGAAATCTTTTATCTTTTGTAAATCTCTTTTTTCATCTGTTTCAAGTATATTTGTTCCATCAAGTAAATCGATTAGTTTAGAAAAAGTGAAGTTCTTCGAAAAAGTAAACATATATAAATTTGAGTCTGCGTGACTGGTTGGAATCAACTCATCAACATTCACTGTTTCTGTTTTCAGATTCCTCAATTTCCTAGAGATATCATAATTATTGATAAGTTTGGCTCTATAATATTCCTCAACTGCTGAAAGATATTTATAATACACATTTCTTAATCCTTTATCATACATTATATAATTAGCTAGTTTCGAGTATAATACTTTTGCTTCATATTGTAGCATTACTCTATAAACCTGCAAATGTAAAAAAATTCCTTTTGACTCAAGGTATTTATTAAAAGTATTTTCCTCTTCTTTAGTCTCAAAATACAATTTTGAAAATAATTTATTCTTGCACTTAATCATTTTCCCTCCCATTATGCTACTATATCTTTTTCTGTCTACTAAACTATAATAATCCCACATGCTTATCATCACTCTATATCAGCCGACCTAAATGCAGTAAATATATCTTCCAGCTTTGGATTGATTTCACATGAGTTATGATATTCGCAATTCGTTATATCTAATATATGCTTTGTTTAAAGGAAGAAGAGTTTTGACAGAAAGTAGATTTTGTGATGTTAGTTTGTATCATAATCCACTTTTCAAAAGCCATACCAATCCAATTGGTACTGTCTACACACTCGAGGTATGCTTATGAATCCAATGCTTGGGAATAAGCTTTCAAAACATATGCAAACTGCTTCAAGAACCCCGAGTAGGTGTTAGAATTAAAAATTAAATAATACTGATCATTTGTATAACTATGAGGAATGCTTATATTGGTACTACTCCATTCATGGACATACCTAAATTTGGCAAATACATTCCCCACACTCTCCAGATTATCAAAGAACATCTTTTTAATATAATCACAATCAACGATGTTCTCACCAGCTTGTTCTAGCCACAGATCATAAATCTGTTGTTGAACACCTTTGTCTAGTGAATAGAATAATTTATCCAGTCGATGCCCCTTAGCTGTATTGCTATTTTTCATTAATGCAATTGCTTTTAAATACAGTTCACATGCAAAGGCACAATTGACAAATCCTGGTACTAATAATGGTAAATTGTCTTCTGTGATTTTACCATCAGGAAAATTGCACCGATTCGATGCTTCTAGAAAATCATCGGCAGATGCGATTATTTTCATTGGATCAATCAATTTCATAATCTGCCCCTAACATTACGCATAAAAGGTCTTTTTTTCATAAGAGTTAATTTCTTCAAACTCAATAATTTCGGATAAATTACGTATTACTAAATCTTCTGCCATCATAATCCTCTTTACTATTCTTAAACATCATTTTCAGATATCAGATACATGAGTTCTACTGGCGCTAAATCTTCTGCATCAAGAAAATCTTTACATTCTCGATACGCAAATAATATTGCATCTATCTCGATATCTTGAATTAGGTATTGCTTTTCTAATCTTGCGTTTTTACTTGGCGGCTTATATTCTGAGAATTCCATCTTCCATTTTTCTTTTGTGATGTTGGATATGATCTCTTCGCCATCATAAAGACCTTTTATTATTTGCCACTGAAAAGCATGTCTACTTTCATGAAAAGCCGCCGCAACAATTTGAAACGGATGATGAAATGCGCTAATATCAAATCCTATCGAATAATCATCTTTAAAGAAAACTGAATGTATATTACAGTCTTCGCCATCTTCAATCTGATAAAATATTACATCTGGTTTTTCAATACCCAATGTCTCACAAGCCTTTTCAACACCTTTTTCCGCAAAGTCGTAGAAGTCCATATATTTCACCTAACCTGTTTTCATTATTGATTATATCACTAATCCTTATGAAAAATAACATTCCAAACAAAAAAGCCATGGATTTTTCAAGTTCCATGGCTTAATGTGTTTTATTATTATAATTCTATTCCTTTTTCTCAATAAATGTAATTTGCTCTGCTTTAATGCGAAGAATTTTGTTATCGATTTGTAACTTTGCTTTCACACCAACAGTATATCCCTCGTGGATATATTCGATAACTTTCTCATTCAGCGAATCACCAAGAACGATTGGTATTGTATCAAATTTATCATTATCTCTCAGTACATTAAGCGCGATGATCCCGGCAAACCTATCGATATGGCTAATCTTTCCAACTAGAATAACTTGATTCATCATCATTTCCTCCTTAAGTTGTGATACATATTACCGTTATCATTCATATATATCAAGTTGATTTTGATTGGTTTTTGAGTTTTTCTGCTATCAGTTTCTCAGCTTCTGACAATGTAGATTTACCGTTCATTTTGTTGCTAAAGGAAATGTAGTCGTCGATGATCGATTCAATTTTACTCTGATTGCTTTCTACAAAATTCAAGGCTTTTTCAGTAGATCCAGTCACATTTGATACAAACTCACTTAGCTTTTGAATTACAGCTAGTTTCTTATCATCTCCTGCAAGGAATATCTCCCCTTTTTGTTTTGCTATCTGGTTCTTTTCTTCAATGATCATAATGAACTCTTTGATCGTTTTCTGAACTGATTCATCAAAAACAATATCAGTTGCCTTCGAAACCAAATCGGATACTACTTCAGATGATTTCTTAATGTCGTCTTTGACTTCCTTCACAACGGCAGACAGATTTCCATTTTCTTTGAATTTCGATGTAAGATACAATGCCATTACAAACAGATTACCAATTATTAATACTATTTCAAGTGTTGTCATTCTTTTCTCCTCCTAGACGTTTATAGATATTTACTTGAGAATCTTCCAATCTTGAAACACGATGCTCTAGAACATTTACATCTTTTTTCAATGTCTTGATGTCCTGTGAATGCATTTCAAGCAAGTTAAGCATTTTCACATTTTGCTTATCTATCTTTTGAAGATTTGTTAATATTTCTTTGTTACTGGTTTTACTATTTCTTTCCTGCTTATTAAACTGCTTGATCGTTGTTAGAATTACAACCACCATGGTCACAATCCAGTACACCAGATTTTCCATACGGAACAAATCGATTATATTATCCCATTCCACTTCTTATCATCCTATCTTTATAATCTTCTAAATACTGAAGCTGCTCTTGAATCTCACTTATATAACTTAGACCAATATTATTATTCCAATTCACTTTGTAATCCATCATCTTTGAATACCAGGGATCTTCAACTATCAATTCATACCTGCCAGTCTTATCATAGTGGTCCATCATTCCGCGAATTCTGAATACATGATAATGTGATTTGAAACTTGGTGATATCTTGTATCGCATCTTTCCATACTCTAGTTCTGCTTCAATATGCTTGTGCATAAATTCTCTGTCACTATATAGAAGTAACTCATCCAACGTGGCTGTAAATACTGGATTCAAATATATTAGTGTTTCTTTAATGCTCATCAAATTATCTGCGGCCGCTCTATGATAAGCAATAACACTCTCATCAAATTTCTGTCGTTGAATGAATCTTTCCCTAGAAAATACGAACAAGTCATATTCACCAATAGTGATATGGATATTTCCTTTGAACCCATTCAAGACAACTGTCACATCTTTATCACTAGTTTCATCATCGATTCCATAGGAAATCGACCCACAATAATACATAAGAAGTATCTCCGTATTCGGAAACACTCCTTGAACTAAACTATACAGATCATTCATCAGTAATCAATTCTTCTACCAATACTACTGTAGGTTCGATTATATCAAGATCATCAATCGCATCTTCGAATCCAATTACGTTCTGTTTTAACCATGCGTAGGCTTTTTCTATTGGATTTGTATTTAAAAACGATGTATAGTCAGAGAATGGGATTTCTATATCAATCTCTTCAATTGGATCGCTTTGAACTATTCTTGTTTCTTTAGACAAGTAAGTTGCGACACAGATAATGATTTTCTTTCTAGAATAACTAATGTTAAATGCCGTAATGCGATGGTAAGAAGCTCCTATACCAAACTTGGTTTCTAATTCTTTGATAATCGCCATTTTTCTACTTCCTTTTCATTCGATAAATTGTTACTGAGATGCTGTCAGGAGATCCGACAGACATTCCTGGATTGATATACATTCCGCCTAATTCGCCAGAAACTGTATGAGCAAAATCTACCATTTTGATCGATCCATCTCCTTGGCCAGACAGGGTGGTGATACTTTTTCCATATGCAACCCACTGCTGTGTATCAAGATAAGATGCCATAAAGGTAGGTGATATTTCGAAGTCAATTACTTTTGTAATTCCACTGGTAATTGTCGGTCCAGCTACATAACTATCTTCAATATACTGAGCCAGCGTGTTTTTAGTTGCTCTCACATCGTGGGTGGTATCCTCGGTATTGACGTGATGACTAATATAGGATCCATACAGATTCGACGAACTTGATGTCCTGTAATAGATATACGTATCTGAGGTATCTACGGATGTTCCATAGGTTGAATTGATTATATGAATCTTGTAAATATAGTCCGGATCAAAAGGATAAATTAAACTATGAGTATATGAACTACCTTGATAAAAATATACTTTCTCTAGCTCCCCGCCTATTTTAATCACAGATGAAGATCCTCTTGCATATAATGCTTCATTACTGTAATCAAATGCTAACTCACCTAAATATGATAAATTCGATGTTGTTGGAGTTGTTGTACCTCTTTTGACCCTAATAATAGCCACTAGTATGTTCCACCATCAATAATTGATGATGGTTGGAGTACCTTTGTTTCATCTATTCCTAACTTATACCTAAGCCTAGTTGGTGTATATCCGGAATCAACTACAGGGTAGTATTTTAAACCGTTAACAATTACTGAATTTGAGTAATCTGTATCTGAAGCAGCTAATGCTATCCCATATGCGCTATCTAGCACGGTATTGTTAACATTACTTAAGATAGTACCTTGTTCAGTAGTTAAGTGAATACTGGATGCAACATGGGTGTTAAATGTTGTCAAAGCTACCCCACCCAATCCAGCAAGAGAAATCGTAACTGCTCCCGTAGAACCATTAACACTTGTTACGGCATCAGTTGGCGTAAGCAGCTCCTGCCAGTTTGCCAACGTTGAATATGGCGTTGCCTTTAGTATAAAAGACTTGTTTAAGTCAGTTCTTACGGCAACGTCGCCTTCCTGTGCGGCAGATAATGCAAGCATCGCTGATTCGCTGGCCACAACATATGTATTGGTCATAGCGATTTTTGGTACAACACTATCTACTAATTTTCCATTTGCATCTAGTATAGGAACATTGCCACTGCCCGTGCCTGTGTTTTTAGTCGCTGCTGTACCTAACCCTAGATCATTGATTTTTGTATCAATTTGATCATCTACCTTACTAACTCCTGGTATTTTAAGATAATCCGATTCTGCTAAGGGTACTGATTCGCTTGCGACCTTATCAGCTATCGCAATATATAAATGCTCACCATTAAAGTCTACCTGCGGTTCTCCAGCCTTTACAGTACCAGCACTTCCAATCAATGGGCCTGTCCCGGCTGTCGTTCTTCTCTTAATTTGTATAGTTGCCATAAATTCTCCTCCTTATTTCTTTACAAAAACACTTGTTACATTGTGGATTGAACTACCACATGTCAGAGTTACAATCCCACTTTCATATACCACACCTAATGAATAGTCTGATCCCCCATACCGATAAGATACATTCGTGTTTGATCCAACGAAGATGAATATTGCCTCTCCCGGGAAACTGACTACTGAATGATTGTTTATCGTAGCATAGATAATGGACTCTGATAAATCAACTGATCCGGTTGCCACAAACTGATATACTCCATTGGATACTTTTGTTAATTGTTTTCTCTGAGGTAAAAACCTATCAACTAGATCTGATTCCAGTTCAGCTATTTTATCTTTGTCATTCTGGATAAATTTTCTGGAATATGTTGTATTCAATGTGACTGATGTAGTTGTCTTTGTATAAGCGCAAAGAACTAGCTCATATAAGCCATCAGTCGTAAGAAGGTTTGTCACCACTAAAGAAGGATAGCCACCTTCTAGCTCCTTCAAATATATACTGGTAGTGTTGTCTGATGTATTCACTCCCAAAACTACATATCCATACTTGCTTGAATCTGGTGTTACTCCAATCGCTGTTGCATTCTCTATATAGACAATTCTGCCATATACAGAAATATAACCATCACTGAATGTAATTGTGTTATTTGCGAGTGTACACTCACACTCATTTTTGAGTCCCTTTAGGATTCCCACATCCTGAGAAAAGAGGTGATGATATAAATCCGCATCGATTTTCGATGTGACATTTCCTCCCTCAAATGTTACTTTCTGAACTCCCATTAGAATTCTCCTCCATCTATATCTGTTTTTGTTACTGTAATATTACTTACATTTGATCCAGTATTTTTGCTCAAAAGTTGTATCTTCTCTGTTAATTTCACTCTGTATTCTCCTAAAGTAATTTGTGCATAGTTTAAGGAATCCTTTAGCTTGATTCCTGTTACTACCGTGTCATATGTCTTATTCTTATGAATGAATGAAACATAGTCTCCTAGATTCAGATTTTCAAACAATACAAACACTTGATTGTTCAAGTCAAGTGTAAATGTAATATTGTGATCCAATTTTGAAGTAACCATCTCGCTTCTAGTCTTGGTTTCAAGAGTATCATAATCATTATCATTGTATATAAATGATTTTGACATAACACTTGTATAACGAAATTCCGAATCTTGATCTTCAGTGATTTCTCCGTTAGTCAATAGGTAGAAAATCCTAATTGACTGGTATGTTTCATTATCGCTTCTTGGATAAAATATAACCTTGTTGACCAGTTGACTAGATGAATCGTTTGTACTGATGTTTAGGATAGCTGAGAAATCACTCTTTATTACCATGCCTTGTTCAATTTCAACTATTCTAAAAATGATACCTATTATTCTGCCCCTTAGATAAGTTACTGAAGTTTGGAAACTAATCCCATATCCTTTAGATACTAGTTCGAATACTTCCGACATTGAAGTTATCTTATCTGATTCGAAGCTCACAGTACCAGACACGCTGGCTTCTTTACAAATAGTAAGATAACTCAGGTTTTGCTTGTTATCTGGATTGCTTATGAAGTGTGTTTCAATCAGAGAATATAGATAATCTACTAAATCACCAGTAAAACTTGATACTGGTATTTCTATATCAAAAATCTCTCTAAAATCGAGAGACTTGATTGTTGTTGTATTATCTTCAGTTAATTCAATGCTTTCCAGAATCCCAATATAGGAGAATCTCTTGTTTTGCAAGACAATAACATCCCCAATCACACAATTAATATTTGTCTTATTCACAAGAAATGTCGAACGTTGAATTAAAACCATATCTAGCACAATTTCATATATTGATCCAACGTATGCATTGTCCTTATATTGCAATGTCGCTCGATCAAGAAATAGTAATTTCATACTAGATACCTAGATACCCTTCAAGTACAGTAATCCTACATACAGTTTCTGTTGAGACTCCTGGTTTGAATTCCAGTTCATAGTCTCCATGATCAAGGAACAAGAAATTGTCTTCTTCAAAATCCTGATAGGAATAGATATCTGTTTCAATGCCATCTTGATTATGAATGATCACTTGTTTACTAGGAATGGAATTTACTTGAATAGTCCCTCCATCAGTCTCGATATATAGTCTTAGTGTTGATATGATTTCACTATTTTTCTTGATAATCAATTCTGGCTCTTTGACTTGCCCTAGGATTTCTACAACAATCGGCGCTTCATTTAATCCGTCGTTGGTAATATTAATCCTACCTTCATACGAACTTGAATAACTGTATGGATATATATAAGGATATACTTTTCCGCTTAATGATCCGTTAGCGATTATCTCATATACTTTTTCTTTCAGCCATAAAGATAGTTTCTTGAATACGATATCACTTTGAATTGTATTTGCGATTAATTGTGCTTTGGATAAACTGGCTATATCAACGTAACAAAATGCTTTGAAGGCATCATTCTCATAATGCAGTTTGAATGATTGATTGCTTCTGCTAACAAAGTCTAAGAAATTCTTATATCCTTTGTATCCGTTAAGAAAGATCAATGTTTCGTTGATTTCAGATAAAGGAATATTATATTCTGAACGAGAATAAAAACGACTGTATTCTAAATACTTCATATCAAGAGAAAAACCAAGACCACTAACTTGAGAGATAATGGTCTGGTTTTTATAGTTAAAGTAATATGTCTCGCCGTATTCGTTTTCTAAATAAAATTGTCTGATCAAATAACATTACCTCCTAGAGCTTGATTAATGGAATCAACGTCAAAAGTAGGTGATGTTGTATTAATTGTTATATTGTTCGTCGTTGCACTTGATGAGTTCGAGCTTGTATTGTTTACTGTGCTGGACCCTTTTAAGTTGAATGTGCTCGCAAAGAAATCTCCGATTCCCCCGAAGAATCCTCCAACCTTATCAGCTGCATTGGAAGCAAACTCACTAATTCCATCTGTGACTTTGTGTGCTATGTTTGATATACCCTCTGTGATACCTGAAAATGTATCCTTGACCTTTCCACCAAAGTTACCTATTTTTGATGGCAAATCCCCAATCCATTCAAATATTTTTTGTATAAATTCAACAATCTTTTGAACAACATTAAGTACTGGTTCAAGAACTGTTTTCAACACATTAATTGCTGGAACTAAAATCGCGTTTAGAACCTCTCCGACAACTGTTATAAGTGGTGCTAAAGCTTCTAAAATACCAGCAAACATTTGGATTTGAGTGATGAGTGGCATAAGGATAATATCTAATATTGGAACAAGCAAATCGACTAGCATGACGACCAAATCAATGATGACATCTAAGATTGGTTGTAAGGCAGTCATTAGACTATCAACTATCGCTAAGATAGGTGGAAGTAACTGCATGAATGTTTCCATGAGTCTACCAAGTAGAGCTTTGAATTCTTCGCTTTGAAATAATGCCATCGCTAGAATCGCTATGAGAGCTCCGATGCCAAGCGTTGCAGCATTGATTCCTACTCCTGCGAAGATTCCTGATGTACCTACCGCTTTTAGTGCAATTGACCCAGCATTAAGTAATGGCCCTACTTTGCCAACAATCGATAATACCGGACCAATAGCAGCGACTAACCCAGTTAGAGTAACAATGATTTTTTTAGTTCCATCGTCCATATTGTTCCATTTGTCTATCCAGTCTTTCAGAGTGGGAATGATGTTATCTCTTACCTTGATAATGAGTTCCTGAATAACTGGCATAAGGGTGCTCGCAAGATCAACACCTAAACTAGATACTGCTTGTTTTGTGCGATCCAGAGCGTCAGTAAACTCTCCGGCTTGTGCAGCTTGTTCATTTGTTACAACACCTAGTTCTTGAGCTTCGTTTCTTAAATCACTAATAGCATCTGTTTCACTAGACAAGATCGGTAGCACTTCTGTTCCGATTTTCTCACCAAAGAACTCGTTGGCCACACCAACACGGACTGATTCATCGGCAACATTACTTAATGAATCTCTTATAAGTTCAAATGCTTCATCAGCATTTTTGCCTTTCAAGTCATCAATAGTTAAACCAATAAGTGCCAAACTATCAGCGACCTTATCGCCATTTCCAGTAGCAATATCTCCAAGAATTCCATTTACTTTCATAAACGCTTTAGACATGGATTCTGTTGAAGTTCCCATAATGGTTGCGACATGATTCCATTCCTGGAATTGTTCCGCAGATAATCCTAACTTTTGAGCTGTATCACCAATTTCATCTGCTGTATAAGCTGTTTTGACTGAGAATGCTGTTAAAGCAGAAACGGCACCCAATATAGGCACCGTTATGCTTTTTGTTAATGTTGAACCAAGCTTCCCTATTTTGTCAAATTTAGCATTGGCTAATTGCTTGATTTTGGAGTTTGTATTTTCCAGCTGTCCATTTAGTTTTGCAACTTCTGCTTCACTGTATTGGACATTACGCTTGAGCTTATTGAACTCTTCTTGACTCATGTCCCCCACTTGAACTGCTTTTTTCGCGCGATCAAGTTCCTGGTTTTGAATTTCAAGTTTCTTCTTGGTTTGAACCAAGATATCATTTAGTTTAGATTGTTTCTGTTTCCACAAATCAAGATTGGTACTATCATAACGAAGGTTAGTATTAATCGCTCTTAGGTCTTTATTTTGTTCCTTGAGTTCTTTCTTAATTCCGTTTAATTCGTTTTCTACATCTTTACCATCAAGGGTCAGTTTGATATTTAGCCCTTTGACTGTTTCTGCCATTAATATTCACCTCCAGTGTAAAAGAAAAACACATCACATGATGTGCTTAACTGTTTGGTATTGTAAAATCTACTCGTTTACCATCTGATTTTCTGTAAATGCCATGAGTTCCATTACTATGTCTTCGGACTTCATATGTTACTCCATCAATGGTATACGATGTTTTGTCAGAAGCCGCAGCATTGGTTTCCCAATGTACTATTTCAAGATTGTTCTTGTCATCGGTTCCACCTTTTGCTTCTGGTAACATATGGTGGATATTCCAACCATAGTCTCTCATTTCACCGCCTTGACTTTTCCTTAGCTTTTCCTGCTTCCCATAGTCATCAAAGTACATCCATCTCCCTGTGAAATCTTTAACATTGTCTTCGTTCCCATATCTATCGCGCCATAGTTGCTTTGCATTTGCTTCATTAATATCCATAAAAATATACCTCCTGATAACATTATATATTACAGAAAGCCAAATTCAAAATATCACTTTTAATCCCCAAGTTCAAAATAGTTTTTTAATAGAGTTTTTCTTGATGCTTGAATAAATCTTGCTTCCAGAGAGCTGCCTTTCTTCTTGATAGCAATCGAGATCGTTTCGCTATATTCGTTATTGTAAATATCTGAAAAGAATATTTCTACCATCACAATGATACTGTCTTTTATGTCTCCCGAAACTATTTCCTTCTTTAAATCGGATATATTCACACGGAATGTCTCATCTTGTTTTTCAACTAGTGGTTGTTGTGTGACTATAGTTCTAACAACTGAATCCGATAATACACTCCCAATTTTCAGTGTTCTAAATGAAATTTTCGTTGCAATCCGATCTGACATGTTCTTCAAGTGGACTTGAAGAAACGTGTTTTTCGTACTATTTACTATTTGTGGCGTGTATGTAAAGATTGGTACAGCACGCATTCGGATTTCATTGAGCATCATATCTTCAGTGTGTTTTCTATTATCAGAGATTAGTTTCTCATTATACTCTTGGTTCTGTTTTGCGACAGCTTCCGCCCTTTGCCTGTTTTTCTCTGTTAGGTATAGCGGCATCACGATAGCAAAGAACAACGACATGAATGCAATCAGTGATGATAAGTATTCATTTACAGATAATCCAAGCTCCTCATTGTAAAAATACATTGCAATCGTTATGAATCCTTTATAAAAGAAAAACATATACAAAAGTATGATAAAGACTAATATGACTCTACCAAACGTGCTCTTTTTCGCTATAAGTCCGCCTAAAATTGCCAACAAGAAAACGAACACATAAAATATGATGAATAGAAAAACAAGAATAAATGCAACTGAACCAAGGTAGAACCAGAAAGTTTGTGTATTATCTATTTGAGTAATTACTAGGATAATAAATGCTAAAGCAAAAACTGATGAAAATATCGTAATTGATTTTATAGATTTATTAGCCTGATTATACGCATATTTTAGTAGTTCTTTCAAAATATCAACTCCTCTTTTTTCATTATATCATAAAATCTATATAAGAAACGAGTCAATATCATTCTGTGTTGCTATTTTTGATGAATGATTCCCATTTATAACATTCATCTCAAGTTTTACAATCTCAAAATAAGTATCTAAATCAAAGGTTTTTGTATCTTCAATGGAAATACCTAAATGAGCTAAATTGAATATGATATTTGCTGTAACATTTACATCATCATTTTTTTGTGGGTGGTTTGGGTGTGGATCCTTTTTGAAACGTGCCCAGCATTTCACCTATCGTATTCGTCAGATTTTCAAGTTCGTTTTGATTGCTTAAAATAGAAAAATCCAACGACATTAAAAAGTCGTTGTATGATTGTTTACTGAAAGGTCGATGTAACACATAGATTATTCGAAAGATTGTATCTATCACAGTAGATAGATCATCTTCTTTTTTAATATTTGACTTTTCTAGTTTCTTGATATCGCTAAATAGTTCTGTTGAGAACACATTACGATAGTCAATAATTGTGAATAATGATGAATGAAGGCGATAATCCTTATCACCAAGTTTAAATGTTTTTTCCATGTAAGATTATCTCCTTAAATAAATGTTGGTAACGCTGGAGCAGTAGTTAGGAATGCTGCATAGTTAGTATCCCCCACACCTGCTATGACTCTTAAAATTAGATTGTTTCCTGATTCAATCGGTCTAGCTGTAATGTTCAATGTGATTGAATTAGCTTCAATAGAATCTGCTTTTGATTTACTAGCATCACCTGATGGAGTCGCTGTACATAAGAAATACCAGATACGTCTTGCTTTGATATCTCCTTGAATTTCATATCCTAAAGCAAATGTCTTTGTTTCACTATTGACTACTTCTACAAGATTACCATTAGTGTCTTCTAAAACACCAAAAATGTCCTTTTTGAACACGTCATCAATCTCAGTGAATTTCAAGGTAACTGTTGTTCCTGAATTAGACACTAAAGTTGCGATTACCTTATCATCTGCATACACTTGTGTACTACCACCGATTGCTTCTGTTGTAATTTCTTGTGCACCTTCTAAACGTTTAGGAGTTTCAAAGGTCCAACTGCCATCTTCAGCTTGAGTGGCTAGTGCATAGTGTACGTTCGTTAAACCAAATGTGACTTTATTACTCATTTAAAATACCTCCTGTTTGATTTCATATACTCTGTTGACTGAACTGTCTTCATTGACAAATTCAGATAATAATTCAAATTCGTATCCCATAAAATATAGAGACGCTTCTATTTGCTCTTCTAATCCTAAGTTCTTCTTTTCAGTGATCAAACTAACTTGAAAGGTTGCTACTTTAGCAATAGCTCTATCATCCGCATAAACAATTGAACGATTACTGATTTCTTGATAAATGATATAGTTTGGATCTGATTCTAATCCTACTCTCGTTCCATAAGATACTTTTCCAGGTAAAACAGAATTGAGTGTGTCAAATAAGGCTTCTAGTTTCTCTTGCATTAATCATCACCCTTTTCAATAATCGTTTTAATATCTTCTAGCATTTTAGGTGTAAGTAAATCATACGCTGGACGCATAAATGGTCTAGATCCTACATACTTACCACTACGATGTGTAAAACCGAATTCTAATAAATGTGTTAGTTTTCCCTTTTCATTTGAGAAGATAACAATCGTCTTGTTGATTCCACTGCCTTGAGGTTCAGCAACGAATGAATCTGCGAATGGTTTTGAGCCACCACTTCTTGGTGCATGAGTACTGATATACTTCACTATTTCTTGAGCCGTTTCATCGAGTCGTTTTTCAAGTTTTCCAATAATCTCTTCAGCATACTCTTCTACCATATTTGAGATAGCCACTCCAAGTTCATCAAGCGTAACCAATGATATCACTCTTTCTGATCTTAGATTTACTCAAGTAAAGTTCTATGAACTGTCCAATTTGATAGGTGCGTTCAATCTTATAGATATCACCTGCAATGTCTGCATGCTTGCTACCATCATATAAAAAACTCTGAATCTTTAGTGCAATGTCAATGCGAATGTCTGATCTTTTACTTTCATAGTATTCATTTGATGTAATACTAAAATTTATACTGATAACTTCTTTTGAGTTTATAAGTTGGTATGTTGAAGAACCAATAGAATTTTGAACCAAATCCATGGTTAGCAATTTTATGGATATATTAGGTGAATTAGGATACATTTTCTGAAACTCCTTGTGTCAGTGCAATCTGTCCTACCAACATATCAAATGTCTTAGGTAGTTCTTTTGCATTCCCATCATTTTTAAAGCCAAAAAACGTCTTCACATAAATAATAATCACTGTACTAACCATGGGATTTGATTCATCATTTATATAAGAAGGATCAATCCCACAACTTGTCAGGTATGCTTTGCAACTACCAATGTGAGTATTCAACTCGTCATCAGCAAATGATTCTGATAGAGGTATGAGTAGTGCTTTTTTTACAATGTCTAGTATCGTCATGAGATCAATCCTTTCTTAAACTTTTAATTTGCTTCAGCTATTAAGCTGCAGCTTTCTTTTTAATACGTAGGAACCCGTTATAACCCACTACATTACCACCAGTGAATACTGATGCTTTGTAGCTGATGATTCCATCTTTAAATTTGTAATCAGTTGATTTTCCAATTTCAACTGGTGAGAATACTGGAACTTCATAATTTTTAAGCGCTCCATATGCGATACCGTATTCTCCAGCTGCAGTATTACTATCAGCGATGGCTTTACAATGAGAGTTGATGATATAAGGGATACCATCAATAGTCTTGTTGACATAGTCAATAGTATGCACTTTTCTTCCTTCTTGAGTCTTAAGTCCTGCAAATGCTCGTAAGTCATTCTTATTCAAGATAAGAACTGCTCCACCTTCGACTTCTTCATCACCACCATAAGCAAACACAATATCATCCAAGGTTGAATCAGTAATTGCTTCAATCTCTAATGGTGCTTTATCAGCTAATGCTACTGCTACATCACTAAAGATACCAGTGAATGTGTTAGTAGTTCCTGCACCACGTAAGATTTGTTCGCTGATTTTCTTTTTAAGTGAAATATTGATGTTACGCAACACTTCAGCTTGGTAAGGAATAGCAGGCAATTTTTCAAGTTCTTCTGTGATTTCTGTATAAGCAGTAATCTTCACTTTGGAAATAGTCAAGTACCCAAACGCTGGTTCTGTTTCACTATAAGGTTGTCCTTCAAGTGTTGTACCGGCAATACCATTGTTCTTAACAAAGGATTTCTTGTATGTTTCTCCACCATTCAGATTAATAACATTAACACGATCAACAAGAGTTGATACTTGAGCAAATGGTACTGGTGCTAATCCTGAAGCAGTGTGATCAGGTAGTAAGATTTCTTCACTTGATACTTGAATCACACGGCTTTCACGTAAACTGGCTCCACGTTGTTCTAGTTTTTCTTTATCAATTTTAGTACGGTTATCGATAACGATTGGTTTGATTTCTGTTTTACTAGCAATCGCCATTTTCTTATCAATAACACTTCTTTCTTCTTGAAGCTCAGTCGTTTCAGTTTCGAATGCTTCGAGTATTGTAATATCTGTTTCATTATCGACAAGACCTCTGATTTCAGTCAGTCTTGACTCGATTTCTTTTCGTCTAAGTTCTAAATTCATGATTTCTTTCTCCTTTTAGATTTGTGATTTGATTTTGATACGTTTTTTGATAATGCTTGATTTTTGTTCCTGCTCTACTAACTCCATAGCCTTTAGTTCTAACTCCATAGATTCTAAAGAACGAGCATATATAGAAGTTGCATCATATGCTGGAGTATCCACAACCGACACATCATACAACCTTTCAATTTTCGTAATAGTTCTTTTTGGAATTCTACCTTCACGATTCCATACTTGTTCATCTACCGTAAAAGCAAAACTCATCTTGTCTAGCAAACCACTTCTTACCATTTTATAGATGTCTTGATTTGTATTTGTGTCTAGTAATTCAGCACGCACTTTTAAACCAATACTATCTACGGTAAGTGATAACGATTGGTTCTTGGTTCTAGCGATAATTAAAAAGGAGTCCATATGATTGTACTTCATAGGAACATCCTTCATTTTGGTTTCCGATAGTGCTCTTGAATCGATTTCCTCTAAGAAACCATATTCTTCATCACCTATTAATGTTTCATTATTAAAGACTAATGCATAACCCTCTAATATCATCTTGTCATCTTCTTCATGAAGCGTGACATCAGCTAATCTAGTTTCCTTTATCATCTTTGCGAGTCTCTACTTTCTTAGGTTTTGGAGCTAATTGCTTCTCTTGTTTTTGATACTCATATTCAAGCTCTGAGTCTTTATAGTAAAGTGACTCGAGTTTTTCTTTTTTACAATAATCATCAATAATGATTGTCTTTTTCTTTTGTGTATCTAGGATAACCTTTAATGCATCTTCTGATATTTTTCCATTAACTGTTATTTTCATCTATAGGGTCCTCCGTTCCTACTTGGTATTGATTTGCTTTATCTGCATCGACAAAGTTTAGTGATTGAAGTCGTTTATTTCCACCTTCGATAGGTTCAAGTCCTAGTAGTGCTCTTGATTCATTAAGCGACATAATCCCAAGACTCATAAGTTTCTCAATTGCAGCGACTTTGGTGTTCCATGAAGCGTATTGTAATCTTTCACTATAGAAAATGATTTCCTCTCCACGTTCCAGCTGATTATCGGTAAGTAAGCCTAAAGAAAAAGCCTCGCTAAGTTGAATAGCTAAAGGCTCTATCGTTGACTCATAGAATGAGTTATATTCATCTTCTGTGTACTTGCTAGTAAATATTGGAACAGAAACTCCAAAGTAATCCAGGATCTTTGCTTGTAAGAACTCTAGTGTATCTTTATCGATTAGTTTTGGATCAACATCTAATGGTATGTACTCCGACTTCAAATCTATCGGTATAATTGAACTACCTTTGAGACTCACCGATTCCGAAAGTGCAGCATCAAATAGCTCTCGTTGCTTCTTCTTATCTGCTTCTGATAACATCCCATTCATCTTCAAGATACCTTTGATCTGCATTGATGACTTAATGGCGTTATCGATTCCTTGAAGCAAACTATCATTGATGGATATGGTTTTTAAGATTGCTTCATGATCTCCAGTGGATCCAGTACCACCAAAGATATCATTCTGGCCAAAATGTCGTCTTAAATGAATGACATTATCATAGGGCAAGATGTAAGATTCCCCATTATCAAATAAGAACTTGATAAAATAAGTATCTGCACTATCAACAATGATTTCGACAGTGATTGGTCGTAACGGATAGATACCTCTTAATTCACCTGTATCCTTATCAAATTTAGGATAAATAAATGCATTATCGTTCAGCAATAGCAAAGTGATCGTTTTGTAAATAAAGTCATAAGGTGTCATGATCTCATTTGGCTTATACTTCAAAAGAAAAGACAGCCTACCTTTTTTCTCGGTTACTGTCTTATCGTTTTCTGTTTTAATAAATCTAGGTTTGAGTTTCGCACATTGGCTAGCCACTCTATCAATACATATTTTAACCACATCACTCTTTGATATATTCGTACCAAATGGTGTGTAAAACGTATTCAAATTACTGATTAACTGGAGTGCATCAAATGATCCAGTTTTACTTTTTCTCTTAAATAAGGCCATGAGCACCTCCAAAATTAATTTGTTATATCTTGAGTTTTATAAAACTCATAAAGAGCATTTATTGACTTTAGAGCATCTTCATGCAAATCATATATATCAATTGAAGCTCCATGAATAATGTTATTTCTATTACCTAATATTATCTTATTGAAAGTAATTAGGTCATCCAAACTTAAGCCGTTCGTTACTATTTTTTTATCCTCGTACAGTTTGTTGATTATATTGGTAGCATATCTAAAATCTCCATCAGTTTTGTACAAATAGTTTTGGGATAGATTTTTAGACTTAACTATATAATGAAAATATGCTTCATACGATATTGCACAATTAATAATTGTGTCATAATAATTATAGAATTTAAAATCACTAATTGCTTTACCCCAAAAATATATCCAATTTTCATTATACGCTTGCTTTATCGAAATATTAAAATCTAAGGCATTCATATTGGGCATGGGATATACCATCAACAAACCGTTATTCTTCTCAGTTTTGGTTTTCCGATCGTCATTAGAACTAACAGAATATGAAACAGGAGCAATTAGTCTGGCATTTGGGTTTTGGTAATCTCTTCCAATATGTTTTATGTTATAACTATAGAAAAAGATTTCTAAGACACGTTGAATTAAATTATCAATGAATATGTGGTCATCTTTCTTTTCTCTAAGTGGTTCAACTTCATCATCTTGTATTTCTATAATACACATTAATCTACATAAAGTATGTTCAAACTTGGGATGCTCTTGACTAAGATTTACACTCATAAAAAATGATGTTGGATGTGGTGCAACATCTTGATTCTTTACACTCCTATTAGATATAACATAATATATTTTTCTTTTACTTTCTCTTTCTAAGATTTCTGTTCCTTTAAAGCAATCTTCAAGAATAGTATCAGATCCATATAAAGAAAATGGCAAATTTAATGGTAAAAATATACTATTTCTAACTTGATGCTTATCTAGCAATTGTACTTCCTTATTATTTAATAAAATCATATTTTACCCCCATAAACAATAAACATTATATAAGGATATTATATCATATTTTCATAATCAGTTTTATACCTATTCAATACTACGTAAGCAATAATTAAAGCAACTGTTCCATCAATTCTCTTATACTTCGAGTTTAATTTTGATGGTTGTATATTTCCATTTAGATCTACTTTAGCTTGTGTATTAGCTAGACACCATTTCATGATTGGATTATTATTGAAATTCACAAAATTGTTCTTTAAATCTGCTTCCATAATTTTCATAGGCTCAGATAACGAATAGATTCCTTGTCTGACTTTCTCCATATTAAAGCCTAGGTCTTCCATCTCTTTAATCCAGTATTGTGAATTCCAAGGATCATAGCCTACCCATAAAGGTCTTATTCCATAAGTTTGAATCATCTTCATAAACCACTGAGTAACAAGACTAAAATCATTTTGATTTCCTTCCGTCAATGTCACAAAACCTTTCTTAATCCAAATATCATATGGAACATTATCTTCTTTGATTCTTTTTTCTACGACTTCACTTGGCATGAAGAAATGAGAGATAACATACTTTATACTACTATCATGTTTTTGAATAACAAGAACTGCAGCTGTTAAATCAGTCGTTGATGATAAATCGACACCACCAATTGCATATGAATCTCTTAGATCATCAATTGAGTATTTGTCTTCATTGTTTAAATCATCAAACGATAACCACGAACCTGAATCTGCTTGTTTGATATTGAAGTCTTTACATAGCATTGTGACTCTTGTTGAAAGATCATGTTTTGATTTATTCATAACATCTTTTAAGTAATTGTTGAGTTTCACTACTCCTAGACTAGGGTTTGATTTCTGCCATGTCAAAGGATCCTCATATATTTCTTTGGTTGAATCTTGAGTATACAACCAAGGTAGTACTCTACTATCCTGTATTTCACCTTTTAACATCTTTCTAGCATAGTCTAGTTTATTATCTAAAAAGCCACCTACGGTTGTCCCTTCGGTGGTTATGATAAATATAAGTGGTTCTTTCTTTGTTGATTGGGATTGTTTGATCGCATCATAGACTTTTGAATCAGTCATTTCATGGACCTCATCAATACAACCGACTTCAATATTGTATCCATCTTTGTTTCTTGATTGAGCAGATAACTTCTTGATCTTGTTTTTTGTCTTCGGGGAATAGATGTGATAGATATTTTTCTTACTTCTTGTTTCCTTTGATAAGGCTGGAGATTGTTCTCTCATGTTGTTAATCTCTTCAAATAAGATGTTGGCTTGTTCGGTTGTATTGGAAGCACATACGATATCAACACCACCTCTTGAAAGAAAGAACTCTGCTAAATCTATACCAGCAACGAAAGTAGTCTTTCCATTTTTACGAGAAATTAATAGTATAACTTCATTGAATCTACGTAATCCTGAATCAATCATTTTAAATCCATAAGCAGTTTGAAGCAATGCCTTCTCCCATAGTTCAAGAATAAAAGGCATACCATTAAATGGAGATTTTGTGTGCTTGCAAAATGTTTCAATGAAGTCAATTCTTAAGTTCCCTGGTTGCTCATCAAAACTATAGAGAGGATTATCTAAATCTGTTATAAGTTGATCTAGTTGTGTTTTTAACTCCTCTCCAGCTATGATGTTCCCATTTTCGATTTCATTGTAGTATTCAATTAGATAATTCATTCACTTGCTCTCTTAAGAAATTCATCAAAAGCATCATCTCCATCATTTACTTGTGTTCCAAGAATACTGTTAAGTGTCTTGATAACAGTTCCATATGAATTCACTAGCTTTGTATAATATTTAGCAGCTTCAGTTTGTCGTTGCAAACCCTTGTTTGATATTTGGATAGCACCATACTTTCTAATTTGCTCTTGTAACTTATCAAGTTCCACTTTCATAAATGCAGCTTGATATATTAAGTTATCTACCAATTCAGTCTTTGACTCATCGACCAAAGAAAAAAGCGATTTTAATCGCTCATACTCTTTATTAATCATAATACTCACTACCAAAGCTAATCGAATCTTTAAAAATAGCGTGTGATACTCTCTTCTTCCAAGCTTCGATCTCTGTGAAATTGTTGTATAAATCATAGATATAAATGGTCACTTCACGAATCTTACTCAGTATATTCATCAAGTATTCATCTCCAAAAGGAGAAACTCCAAAAATTGATATGCTACTCAAGTTTTCAAGTTCGGAATATAATTTTTTCTTTTTTACTTCTTCAAATCTCTTATGAATAATAAAGCCGTTTACCTGATATTCTTGTTGAAAATCCAGCACTTGCTTCTTATCAATATTATATTTTAAAGGTAATATTATTAGTTCATCAAGGTTGTTAATCGGGAAATAATAATAACTTGTCAACATTTGATCTATTGTAAATGCATAATCTATATCAGTAGACATCTTTTTATCGTCAATTCCAAAATCATCTCTATTAAAAGGTTGGTAGTGTATTTTACCATGTAAATGATTAGTTACTTTGTCCTCATCCCAAAACTCATAATAATTCAAGGAAAATACATTCTTGTATGATTTTACTTCTTGTATGATTGATTGAGGAATCTCTAATTTAATGAGATTGTTATCTTCTATAAATAAAGCATTGATAAATAGTTTTTTTAGCAAAGTAAGTAACTCATAAAATTTATCTTTTGTTAATTTATTAAAATAGTCTTGTTTCCGTTTCTCAACTATTAACTTAAAACAATCGTAAAGCAAATCCTCTAAACCTTTAGAATAATTATCAAAGTCAAAGAACTCTTCTAAATCCTTTAGAAATGTGACATTGTATTGAAACTCAAAAAAGTCAAAAGCAATTGGAAACATTTTTTTAATTCGTATAGCAATTTGATTTGTCTTAAAGTAATCACTTACAGTTAAATTTATTCCATTACCAACTAATAGATTATCTTTCTTCATAAATGCCACCTAAAATGCACTAGTCAACATAAAGTAGACACTTAATTTAATTTGTATAATAATTTTGCTCGTTAAAAAACATATCTTTGTATTGTTTTGGTGTGAGATAATTTAATGCATAAGCTGGTCTTTCATTATTGAAAAATTCAATATATTCTTTGACAGTTCGTACTGGATCATCAGAATCCTTTATATTGAAATCATTGAATATTTCTTCCTTAACCCAACCATTTATCGATTCCATTGCTCCATTATCTGTTGGAGTACCTGCACGAGACATCGATCTTATGATATAATAAGAAGGAAGAAGTTCGTTGAAACTCTTCGAAGAGTATACAGAGCCTTGATCCGTGTGAAGAATCATTTTAAGGTCCTGGTACTCTTTTTTTATTTCCAATAATTGATGTAATCCTTCAAAGTAACTGTTTCTATATCCACGCTTTTGAGATAGTCCATAACTGACGATTTCGTTGTTCCAAATATCCATATAAATGGTTAGTTCATAATAAGTCTTTTGACACCAGAATGCTGTCATATCAGATACTACGCATTGGTATGGACCATCGATGTTCATATCAGATGTAAGTAAGTTTGGATAGATTTTCGAATCATCTCCTGGTTTCTTGTACTTGTAATGCTTAGAAATACTGAGTATTCCTGCATATTTACATACTCTGTGTGCGTATTGATCAGATACTACTAAGCCCGTATCTAAGCGTATTTTAGCGTTCAACCATCTATATCCATGATTAGGATATTTCTTGTGGTAATGTTTGAATATATTGATATTGGATATTCTTGTAATCATTTTGTTTGATGGTTCTTTAATCCTGTTTCTCCACTTATAGAAACTGCTTCGATTGATGCTCATATACTTACACAATGTCTTTACTGGAAACTCATTAGAAAGCGTATAAATCACTTCGAATTCTTTTTGTTTGAAGTAATGAATTCCTTTGTTGGCCCACCCCCTTTCACTTCGTAGCCTTTTTTTGCTCTTTCTGCCTCGATTCTCGCTTTTATTACTTCGGCGATTAATGATTGTTTAGACATACGCCCAAGTTCATCCAGGGTGGAATGCTTCGATTTTAATGTACTATTTGATATTTCACTATCACTATCTAGTGGCGGTAGATCATTGATATCTCTAAAAAGACGCATATAATCTCTTGCTGTATAAATATTAACTTCATAAATTTCTGAAGCTTGTGCGACAGTGATCTCTCGTGTATAGATTTTTTTACCAATGTCTAATCTTTGTGCTTTTGTGTATTTCATAGAAACCTCCTTGTCTATATTATAAATCATTAATGTCTATTTACAATATTGGGGGTGTCTACTTTTATATTACCAGTATATAAAATTCAAATTTTCAAAAATATTGTCTCGTGTTTTTTGGTTGCCCACCTACGCGGTACCCTTCAAAATATATAATATGCCTTGGGCGGGGGTTATTTCTTAGAATAAAATTCAACACCCTTTTTTGATGCTTTAATCTGATACTTATAGTTTAAATGATTTTCTAGTGCTCTAATTTGTTGTCTATACTTAAGTTTATCTGTTACATATGTAGTATAATCACAAACAATTAATACGAAAAGTTTGCAATCATCCAAATACGGTCCAAACGGTTTTTTAGTTGCAGAAAAATAATTTTTTGAAAATCCTGCATTTCTATGTTGAGGTAATCTGTTATATAAGGACCATCCACGTACGACACCTTTAATATTTCTGTGAGCTAGTATCTTCTCACCACCACAACTACCAACATAAGTTACGCCATCTATTTTATGCTTAAAAAAATAAACTCCTAAACTCTTATTAAGTGTAGTATCAATGCGTTTTAAGCCATTCTTATATATACCAGTCGCCTTATCAATTGAATCAAGATCATAATTTAAATCTTTCACTATAACTCGTTGTATTATTGGAATATCGTAAAGTGGATCTCCACCTAATTTAAAATGATTCATTTTTTACTATCCATTGATATCATCCCATAATATGAAAAGGATTCTAATATTTTTTCTTTATGTTGGTCAGGACAAGGATATACTCTGCTTTTTTCTGATTTCCTATTAGGTGCTGTTCTAGTAGTAATGCCACATTGTTCTTTCATGTCAGCAATCCAACAAGTCTTTACTGAACAATTATATTTATCTTTTATGTAATTTTGAATGGCTTTGTATGTTGCCATAACATCAACTCCCCTTTTTATAATCATTATAACAAAAATGAATTATAAAAACGAGGTTTATCGTGAAATCATATTACCATCTTCATCAAACTTCTGTGACTTAGAAAAACGTTTATGTTCTACATTGTGACATTTCTTACATAACAATTCTAAATTATCTTGGTTCAAACTGATTTCAGGATTAGTTACATTAAGAACAGTAAGTCGAATTTTATGATGAACTTCTTCTCCTAAAGCACCACATCTTTCACATTTTCCATTAGCTTCTCTTATCTTGATTTCTCTTGCTACTTGCCATGGAACAGACTTATAGAATCGATGTATTTCTTTAGGCTTTCTCATATAAGTTCCTCAATTCGGTAATCTTGTCATCTACATGTTCCCAACGAACATCTAAATCTTCTCTACCAAAGTGTCCATACTTAGCTAACTCCTGGAACTTAACACTATCAAGATTGAGTTCTTTTCTTATGCTTTCTGGTCTAAAATCAAACACATAATTCACGAGTGCTTGGATCTCTTCATCAGATGTTACACCAGTATCAAAGGTATTAACTAAAACACTCACTGGATTTGCTACGCCAATTGCATAGCTTAAATGAACCTCACAGTGTGTGGCCAAACCTGCCCCTATAACGGCTTTTGCTACGTATCTAGCATAATAAGCCGCACTGCGATCAACCTTGCTCACGTCCTTGCCTGAAAAGGCTCCTCCGCCATGTCTAGCATAACCACCATAAGTATCTACAATAATCTTTCTACCAGTTAATCCGGAATCAGCATAAGGACCACCAATCACAAATTCTCCAGTAGGATTGATTAAAACCTCTGCTTCAACAATCGTTTCAAAATCAAAGACTTTAGTTAAGACTTCATTAATGATAACATCTTCTGCTTTTTCTAAGAATACACCTGGTTGTGTTTGAGCTGAAACAACAATTGTCTCTACTTTCTTAGGTCTACCATTTTCATAACCAACAGATACCTGACATTTACCATCTGGTCCAAATATATGAGAATACTTCTCTTTTCGAATCTTATCCATCTCTTTTGAGATTTGATTTGCTAACATTATCGGTAAAGGCATAAATTCTTGTGTTTCATTACAAGCATATCCAAACATAATACCCTGATCTCCAGCACCTTGTTCATGTGATTCGGTTGAATTTACACCAAGTGCAATATCAGCGGATTGTTTGGATATCTTCTCCATGACTACGAATTCATCTTCATAGCCTATCTCTTTGAGTTTTTGTTTAGCTATATTTGCATAATCTACTTTCGCAGTTGTTGTGACTTCTCCAAAGACAAACACTAAATCATCTTTGATTGCTGTTTCTACTGCTACTCGAGCGTTTTTATCTTGTTCTAAAATTGCATCTAGTATTGCATCAGAGATTTGGTCACAGACCTTATCAGGATGTCCACTAAATACTGATTCACTTGTTACTACTTGCATTAAACTTCATCTCCTTTATAAACGAGTAAAAAAGGAGCCTATTCGCTCCTAAGTACTGATTTTGGTAAGTATGCTGTGTATCTTGCGTAATGATATCCTTCGCTTTCAACAAGGATTCCAAAGTCATGTTCATTGCTTGTTACGAAGATACAATGAAACACATCCTCTTTATCGCAATACATCACATCAATGTTTTCTTTAATAAACTCATAATCATCAAGTGGATCATGTATGAATGTTTCAAATAAATCCGGATCAATGATAATCTCTTTTTCAATGATGAACTCATCTTGTGGAAGAAGTTCATCAGGTGTTGCTTTTCTAATAAAGTTTACTTTCATTTTGCTATCTCCCATGCTGTATAAACTGAACGGTAAGAACAATCCCAAGTATCGAGTATCACTCCGTTAACACAAGCTGTAATGTGTCCAGCCATTTTTAGGATGTATGTACCTTTTGGATGCAACTCAGTAAAGTCACTGCCTTTGATTCTTGGTTCTCCTTTTACCGGTTTGAATATGAGCCTTGGATAATCTTTTAAATATTCATATAAAAACTTTGTATCTTTATAACTCGAATATCCAAGCTCTCTCTTTAAGCGGTTCAGTTCTCTTCTGCATTCTAGATAGTTTATGCTTTTTGTTGTTGCAATCGCTCTTACAACGCAATCTCCAGTTTTGATTCCTTTTGGATGTGCATTAAACTCTTTATACATTATAAAACCCACCCTTCATTGAACCATTTCACTAATTCTCTTGATGAGTCTGATTCAAATAATGGTTTATCAAAGTCATTCTTTCTGCCGTAGACTGTATAACGTTTCTCATTATGAACACTTGCGATTTGAATTGTAAACTGTACATCTCCAGTTTCAATATCTGCAAATCTGAAATCATCATAGAGTGGACCATTTAATGGGCAGTTATTCTTGAACCATACATACATTGTTTCAAGGTTGATTTTTCCACCATGCTTGATATGTTTTACGATGTTTCCCATACGTTTGGTTTTACCAGCTAGGCTTGTATCCTTACAAAACCAATCGTACCAGCCAGCTTCACATTGTGTTGTATAATCTCTTGATTCAAAATCTCCGTTATTGAATCTTTCAATCCAGGTTTTAACATTCATTTCTTTTTCCATAATCTTAGTCTCCTTTTTTTGGTTACTATATATATCACTCTAAAGGGACTAAATAGCAAGTACTATTTTCACTATAGTAACTAATTTTCAAAGATATCAAAATGGCTAATTGGAGACCTCTTTCCATTTCTTATTAAATAACAGTTATCATCTGATTCCTTATGCTTAATATAACGTTTTACAATGACATCAACGAATCTCTCATCTAGTTCCATCAAGAATGATTTACGATCAAGTTGATCAGATGCAATCATGGTTGAACCTGAACCACCAAATAGATCTAATATGGATTCATGACGTCTAGATGAATTACTGATTGCTTTTCCTACAAGTTCTAATGGTTTCATGGTTGGATGTTCTTCATTCTTCTTTGGCTTGTTATATTCCCAGATGGTATCTTGTGTGCGATCATCAACAAAGTAATGAGCGGCACCCTCTTTCCATCCATAAAGAATAGGTTCATGTCGCCAGTGATAATCTTGTCTACCAAGGACTAATGCATTCTTAACCCAAATCAAACATTCAGCTAATTTATAGCCTGCGTTCTTGAATGCATTTCTAAAATTGAGTCCTTCAGTATCTGCATGACAAACATAGATTGCTCCACCTTGTTTTGTATACTCAAACATATTTTGAAATGCATTGTATAAAAAAAGATAGAAACTATTGTCTTCCATCCTATCGTTTTTAATCTTTCCTGCTGTTCCTTCATAATCTACATTATATGGTGGATCCGTAAATATCATATCTACTTGGTGTCCATCAAGTAACGTTGCTACTTGCCTTGAATCGGTAGAATCACCACACATTAATCGATGAGGTCCTAGTTCATAGATGTCTCCAGGTTGTGAGAAAGGAACTTCAGGGATTTCATCAGTGATATCGAAATCATCATCAGTGGCATTATCTGGTAATAACTCTTCCATTTCCTCAAAACCAAACTGAAGCATATCCATATCTATATGAGATAATTCTTCTTCAAGTTTAGATAAGTCCCAAGTCGCAAGTTCAGCAGTTTTATTATCAGCTAAGCGAAATGCTTTGATTTGTTCCTCTTTTAAGTCATCTGCGATGATACATGGCACTTCTTCTAAACCAAGCGACACAGAGGCTTTTAATCGGGTATGTCCGGCAATTATGATGTTGTCACTCGAGATTACAATTGGAACTTTGAATCCAAACTCACGAATCGAATTAGCGACAGCTTCTATAGCTTCTTCATTATGTCTTGGATTATTATCATATTCTAGAAGACTAGTTATCTTCTTCATCACTACTTGCATTCGTCCACTTTTCCTCTCTATTTTTCAAACGCTCATACATTGCATCGATTTCTTCTTTTTTATCATTATAATCACGACCAAATTTTATGATTAGTAGATATCTCACCGCGTTCATATCTGGTTGTGCTTTTTTCTTATACTTTACAATTTTCTTTTTGGTTCCAGTTTTAGTCTCTTCGATGGTTGTTTGAGTTTCTTCATATTCGTAACCGACTGCCTTTTTAATTAAGGTATCGATTAAAGTATATTTTAGATCATCATTTCCAAAAACAAATGCTTGATTCATTTTGGGATGACGATTTTTCAATTTGTACATTGTCTTTTCTGACATACCGAGAATTTTAGCAATCTCAACTTGTGGTACTCCTTTTGAAATTAACTCTTTTATCTCATTTAACCTTTTGTCTAGTATACCGTCACGTTCCCACTTTTCGTAGTAATCAAGCGTATATCCTTTCATTCTAAATCACTCCAACTGTTAGGTAATTATTGTCAAAACTGTAATGACTTACCAGTTGAATACTACAAATCTTTCTGCAAAAGAAAAAGGAATCCGATCAACTCGAACTCCTATTACTTCTAGGCTTACTTTTAGCCAGTACTCCACGATAAATACACTCTATCATAATTGTCAAATTTTGTCCATGAGCGTAAAGCACGATATAGCCCACTTAGGCTCTCAAAAGTGTATTGTGATTTAATCTAATATAATCTTATATGATTTCTTTTCGTTTACTATACAAGAAATCACAAGGATTATAGAAGGCTTAAAGAAAAAGTTTAAAATGGCAAATCATCCTTGCTAGAATCTTCTGTTTCACTTGGTTCAATTATATCTTGGGAATCATCTTCTTTATTCAATAAATTAATCCCATCAGTAATATCTTTTATTAATTCATGAAAATACTTTGCAACATCATTATCTTTGTTAAATTTCTCATTATCAATATACTCTTCCAGTTTATAAGTATCTTTTAACTTGGGATTTAATATTGTGTATATTATATCGGCTGTGATTTGTCTTTCGGTAACCACTATTGCATGCATAACACTTGAATCTATTTTAATGAGGATATTTTTGTTATCATCTAAACATATCTCAACTTTTCTTTCCATAATATTTCAACCTCTTTTCTAGCGTATCAACGCCACCATCCATTTTGTTTGCAACTAATTCTAAAATTTTGTTTTCTTCATCTTCCAAACATCCTGATATGACCTCAATTCTATTATTGTGTTTCTCTAAATAAATAACATTATCAACATCTTGATTAATAACTAGTAATGGATTATGCGTTACAAATATTATCTGTTTCTCGTCTCTCAATCCATTAAAATAATTTATCAAAGCGTCTTTAATTTTAGGATTCGAGATATTATCTTCTGGTTGGTCAATAATCAAAATATCCCAGTCATCGGAATTAAATGTTTTGAACTTATAATACACTAATGACATCTCTCCTAAAGTGTTTCCAATCTGACTATTATCAGGACCTGTTTCATAAATATAATCATCAGTTTTTTTCAAGTCCTCAATAAACTTGCTGACATTTGATTTCCAAGCTGTTTCAATTTTTTCAATACTACCACCTGCATTTTTAATAGCAGATGCTAAAGTTATGTTATCATTTATCTCATTGATTTCTTTTAATGACTGGTAATTTTGATTGAATAAAGAACTGTAAAAATTATCCTCTAGATTCTGCTTATGATATTTAGCAGTTCTTGTAAATGTAAATCCTTTTTCATTATTTGAATTTGATCCTTCAATGTTAATAGGAAAACTAATATTCTGAAGAGTATTTATTTCATTGTATTGTTTATATACTCCAACTATTGAATCTATTAAGGTCTGTCTAGATTCTTCATACTCTTCTTTTTGTGAGTCTTCAGTGGTAGTCATTTGTTTTTTCTTCAGGTTATACGCATCTATTTTATTCACAATAATATTTTTGACGTTTTGTTCAAAATCTACAAGTTCATATTTAATTTTTATTTGTTTATAAATTAAATCAATTTCATCAAATGCTTTTTGTAACACTTTCAGTTCTTCTTGATTATAATAAGTCAAACTTTGTTCATGAGTGATCAAATCCTTTATAATCTTCAAATTATCAAGTCTGAATTTGTGAGGATTTGCTACAACTTCATAATCTTTTGCTTTTGTCACGTTGATAAAATAGGTACTTCCAGTTTTTGTTTCATCATAAACGTGATGTATATTTATAAGATTACTTTTGCTTTCATTATATTTAATTCTTCCTTTTACTTTATTAAGAAGCCAATTAGAATAATTATTAATCAGATTTTCAAATTGTGTATGTGTTATGTCCTTGTATAGGTTATTACCTTCGTTACCAAATACACTACCATCATTTTTGTTTTTAATTATTTCTGACTGTCTCACAATTTGGCTTCTAGCAATTGCCTTTTTATCAAAACTCATTTCATTATTCTCAATGAGCACTTTATAGTATTGTGAGATTTGGCGATTATTTTTTGTTAACATATCAATCAGTAATGACTTTCCACTACCATTTTCACCTATAATAGCATTGATCCCATTTGCAAGAGGATAGGTTTTATCTTTTATTTTTAGATAACTAACATAATTCGTGTGAACATTAGGTTTTCGTTTAAATCTAGTTCCGGGAGAAGTCAAAGATAATAACAATCCTTTAAAGGATGGTAATGACCTAATCACAGAAGAAAAGTTTCTTCTAGCATTAATTTTTTTACTATGTTGAGGGTAACACGCCCAATCATGACAATCACTTCCTAAAACTAATGCTACATCTAAATCTAGTTTAGTTAAATTATTTCTAAGGATTCCTTCAACAGCTGGCTTTTGATATTCAAGTGCATCAAAATAACCGAATTTCAAATATTCGAATGGATTATTTGCTGAATCACTTAGTGAAGTGTGATTACCTTTTTGATTTGAAAGATCTTTTCTTTGACACACAATTAAAATAGATTCGATTCCAATTTTAACTAGAATCTCCTCATACTGTTTTCTAGTATAAAAACCGTCATTATTCGTGATAAAATGATTTCCCTTAATCTCTTTTTCTATTCTTTTATACTCTTCTTCGGTGTTTGCATTAAAAATCGTCAATATATGACAGGGCTTCATACCATCATCTAGTAGTACGTCAAATTCAACACCAGCAAGTAGTTGTTTCACGTAATTATATTTTTTTGACCTAAGTACTTCTTTAGTTTTAATGTATAAATCACTGTTAAATCTATTATGATCTGTAAAAGAAAACATAGAAATCTTGTTTTCATCACTGTCTAATTTGGTCAGCAAGTTTTCAACATTTTCAGGTGTAGAATTATCTACCACACCCTCTTCTTCTTTATATCTACTTGCAATAGAGTGTATATGTAAATCAATTCTTATATCTTCGTTTAGCACAAAAACTCCCCCTTTTTAAATATTCTCCCTAGGAAAAACATCCTCTAGTGTCTTTCCTTCTTTAGTTTTCCATACTATCCAACCACTATTACTCCCTAATGAGACAATATCAGCTGCTCTACTAGGAGAACTAAATCCGTAGTCCTTTACAAATACTAAAACACCATTTTTTTCTTCGATAATGCCTTCATCTATTAATTTATCTCTAAATCTTAACTCATTAGAAGATCTTTTATGCTTAGTTGGTTCAGAACGTGCAATTGATCCATTTAAAACAATGA
>Ga0265294_10000590_pt1 | contig 48357 bp, 24 predicted proteins | sample MunlanPumphouse3_FD_192504 | JGI IMG/M metagenome (GOLD analysis project Ga0265294, IMG submission 192504) | Groundwater microbial communities from a municipal landfill in Southern Ontario, Canada - Pumphouse #3 | ecosystem: Environmental > Aquatic > Deep subsurface > Groundwater | place...
CCAACTTGTATTTTTGTGGATTATATCTATCTAATATATCCTCTAGTTGTAAAAAGCTGTTATTGAATATCCGTTTATCCTCATTGCGGCTGAAATCTCTTGCGGTCTGCTGTCGGTGAAGCTTTGACTGCATAATAGCATTGAAAATAGTAATACTTAGTTTGGCTAAAAGAGGGGGGTATAGGGCATTATATGCGTCCAACATGGAAACATTATACCGTTTATATGTTTCGGGCTTAGTTAACTCGCTACGCAAATTATGATTTATATTTTTTGTTGTCATACCCTAGCCAAAATTAAATATTCTGTTCCTCTTTCCGTAAATTTATATCCCTCTTCATAATAATTCTCTTTAAAATGTTCGACATCCACCGCATTCTTGTTCTTCCTGTACTGGTATGTAATTGGAATAGATTTTACAACAATATTTTTCCGACCAGCTTTCCGTATTGTCTCTTTAATGGTTTCCAAATCAGCATATGAAGATTCATTATAACTAATCAACCAAGTATCGAATCCTTGACAAAGACTTAAAAGTTCTTCAAATTGCTCTTGATACCCCTTGCTCTTTGAGAATCTCTTTGAACCTTTTTGTATGTGCTCCAAGTTCTCCAATTTATCTTCATAAAGATATTCTTCCAAAAATCTATAAAGAACGGCGTAATCGCTACTTGCTCCACCATACGGAGGATCAAGATAAATTAAATCAGTTTTAATCATTCCGCTTTCCAACAATTCCATTATATCCGAGTTGAATACAACGGCATCCCCATCACGTAAAATCTCTTTAATTTTTTCAACAGAAATAGGGATATCAGTAATTTCCTTTCCGTTATTTTTGGGATGACTAATTCTATGTTCCATTTTTGCTACCGTCTGACCATTGTAGTATCTCCCGCCCAAGAAACAATTTTGATTTACATGATTCTCAACAGCAAACAATGAAAAAGCCCCCTTATATTTCATGTACATTTCTTGCAATGATTCCGGAAATTTTATTTCATTATTTTCATCTCTACGCTTCCGAGTTGTATCCCTCCATTTTTCCTTCCAAAATGATTTTCCGACCTCATGAGTTGACCTCAAAGACTTTAAATCTTTTCCATAAACAGAAAAATTACTATTAGGTATACTAGCTAATGTGGCTTTACCCAATAACTCTAAACCGCAATAGAATTTATCTCCAAAAAGTTGAGCAACATTTGCCTTATAACGGTCTAAGAAATCGCATTCTTTTTCTGTAAAAAATTTACCAGAATAATTATCTTTTACAAATGATCCATACTCAGAAGGAACGTTAGTAGAAAGAAAATTTAATTCTTCTGGCGTCAACGGTAATGAATCATTTTCTAACAAACATAATGCAGTAATAGATGACGAAGTAAGCAAGTCATTACATATGACTTTTTTCCCCATCATTTTAAATAGCAAAGAGACCATTGCGCTACCAGAAAATGCATCAAACACTGTTTCAAATTTAACGTTATTTTCATCCAGCATATCCCATATATGAAGAAGCATCCTTCGCTTACTACCTACATAGTTGCTAGGCATTTTTGAAATTAAAGAGACAATTTCTCGCTTGTCTCTGTTCGGTCTAAGAAAATCACAAAAATCCATTATTAAAATTCCTCCGTTGCAGTATTATAGTAATTTTTACTATTATACAAATTCCTATGACTATAAATCAAAGATAGTTTTGGAGTGATAATTCAACCCCATGACATTGCTTATCTCTCCGAGAATGTGATTTGTCCCCTTAGATTTTATAACATTAAATTTTGGTTCTTCTTTAATGATTCTTAAACATTTATTGGCATGATCTTTGAGATATTTTACATCATGTTTATAACAGACTACAATTGATCTGTCTCTTGGAGAGCTAGATGCCCTATCTTTTCTTAATGTTCTACCTATTCTCTGATGAACTCTTGTTGAAGATGCTCCGCCTCCTGCGAGTAAAGCGGCATCAAGAGTCGGAATATCTAATCCTTCATCGGCCAAACAAGTCGCAACCATACAAAGACATTTCTTATCCCTTAAATCTTGGATCGATTGCTTCCTCAATTTATTGCTTACATTTCCGGTAACTAAAATGGAGCCGGGTATCTTATTTTGCAAAAATTTACCGTGATTAATTTGTTGAACAAGAACTAAAGTACTTAAACCATGTTCTACTAAAAAATTGGCAGTATCTGCAACATGTAAATTAAACTCATCATTATTAACTATGCATTCCGAATAAATGCTTCTATAGGAATGCAAATCGCAATTGTGCTCAATAGGCTCAAAAAATACGTACGGCTCAATTAAGAACCCATTCTCGATTAAATAAGATGCGCTAATATCGACTATTTTCTTTCCGAAAAGGGCTTGAAGCATAATCTCTGCGCCATCTTCACGAAATGGCGTGGCTGATCCTCCATATCTCCAAAAAGCATTAGGCGAGGCGTTAACGGTGTCCTGAACCGTCTTTGCGGCGGCATGATGGGCCTCGTCGAAATATAATCCTCTAGTTGCACGTAAAAGATTCTTTAAGTTTTCAAGTTTATCTTCGCTTTCAATTTGCTTTTTATCCCAAATATCCTCTTCGTCAAATTGGTAATCGCTTATTTTGAACTTCTTATTCTTTAAATTAACCGCTCTTACTGCCGTTTGGACCGTGCATACATTAATTTTTTGTATATCCCAATTCCCTCCGCCGATTCTACCGATAGGTTCATTAAGCGTTGTAGACAAAGCCTCATAAGCCTGTTCCATAAGATCTTTTGTTAAAACGTAAAACATGAACGGGGCGGTTTTTATTTTACCAATCAACTCAGAAATTATTAAAGTTTTTCCCCCGCCTGTTGCCACTTTTAGTATGCCTCTAGACCGCTTATACGCTCGATCTATAGTAAACTGTTGATAATCTCTCTCTTCGTAATTCTGAAAAGGGGAGAATTTGAGGTCGGGGAGATTTACTTCTGGTCTTTTTCTATCGTCTACCTTATGATATTCTATGGCGTGATCATCGAGTGTTTTAGTTACAAAAGAAATAAGACCAGTATCGAAAAACTGTCCAAATGTTTTCCTATAAAGATGAAATACGCCATCCCATCGTCCTTCTTTGACGCTTTTTGCATACTCTATCCCAACCGGAGAATAGGATAGCCTTTGGTCAAGATCTTGATGAACTTCTTCGGGTAAATGTCCAATAATTCTAGACGTAACATTTCCAATCAGTATTTTGACCATTGATTGCAATCCTATTTTTAAATTTTGGATTTACTCTTATCGACATCAGGATTTGAATCTAATTGAAGCTCTTCTCCACAATGAGGGCACTTCATAGAAGATTCTTTACTTCCGTCCAATACAGTTTTGCAATAAGAACAATTTTTGCACCGATATGTATTAGAGAGAACCGAAATAGGATATTTTATGCCTGTTTTAAGTAATGCCATGATGGTTAATCCCCCTTGCGGAGTTGACGCTCTAATAAGCGCCTCTCTACTAAGTTATTATACTGTAAAGCGTACATCTTTCCCTCTAAAATAGGCTCATCTTCGGGGCGATCATGAATATAGCAGGGATCTAATAAATCTATAAAATCCCTGATATTTTGCGAAGCTTTTATAAAATAAACCGTATCCATTTTTTTACATTTATCGCAACAGAATTCGACAGCAACATCACCTATATTTCTTGCGTTAAATAAAAGTGAAATACTTCTTACTGAACGTTCGCTTAATTTTTCTCCGCAGTATGGACAGATAATGACTGCCCAATCAGGGATCTCCATCTCTCTCACAACTTCGTCATGAAAACTCTTTAATTCCTCATTCATATCCATATCTTCCCACCAATTATTCATTTACTCCCTCTTTTGGCTCCTGAGCTTCAATCAAATGCTTTTTCGCCTCCTCCAAATTCGCAATGATGCGCCGATTCTCTCGATAAGCTGCAATAAATTGTCCAGCCTGTAACTTACTATCTATTTTCTGCAACTGTCTAATTAAATCACCCAACTCATCTAAATGTTTCAAGGGACTATTCATAACTGATCCTCCATTTCTTTTGCTACCTCATCAACCATTTCTTTAAATTTTAAAGCTGTGATATAGGTTTGTTTGTAGCTATTTTTAGTAATCGCTCCGCCTACCTTGTCACGAACTATTTCGTCAATAGACTTCCCCGACGTTAGCTCAAAGGCTATTTCCTCTTTATGAGCCAATTTTTCATCCTCATCCCCAAGATAAAGATCCCAGTACTTACGTGGGTTTTTATTTCTTAGCTTCGGGTCTTTATTATACAAATGTTCATGGTCAGGATTTATAATTGAATAAAGTTTATGACTATACTCATGAATCAATGTTTCTGTCTGAGAGGCATAGGATGGCATAGACTCAGAATTGACAGCAATAATCGGAGGAGTGACATATAGACCCTTTTCTATTTGAAAAGGGGATTTAAGTTTGCTTTTTTCAAACTCTTTCTTCCCCATAAATCCACCTTGAGTTCCTCTGCCAAAGATACGCTCAATGGGGCCAACAATAACCTGAATATCTTCAAATAACATATCTCGTTCTTTACACATTTTTTCTATATGATCTTTTGCATAGTAATAATCACTTATTTTCCGTAAATGACAACTTTGATTGGAAGAAAGACTAATAGACCGTGATCGTTTATCTGATCTAAATTCCAAATCCTTTTCATTTATCTCTTTTTCAACAATTTTTTTTATTCTAGCGGGGATATCCGTCTTAATGGATAATTCTTTATGAATACTCTCTTGAACTTTTACGTCTATTTTTTTGAATACAGGGTTATATTTGACTATATATGGACGGCTTATAGCTTTCAATACCTTCAGGCAAAGTTCGCTCTCTATATATGCCAATGACCTAATAATAATATATCCAGTTTCTTTATCGTAATCTAATATTGAAAAATAAGAGGATGGCGTCTTACTATCCATTTTAATTGGAAATGTTTTGGGATCAATACGAAATGACATATAGTACGGATACTTAGCTACATCTGCATATCCATTATTTGTTAAATCCGCAGAAGCCATAACGAGACTGCGAATGCCCGTCATAAGACTACCAAAATTTTCGACGCATTCCAAAAACACTTTACATACTTCCTCAAATGGCCAACCTAAATAAAGATATCGCTTAGCGGCATATAAAGGCGCAAATGAAGTAATTGCATCATCAATTTTTTGCTGATCCATTATGTAGTCTCTATAGCCAGATAAAACTGCCCATTCTTTTTGAGTAGCCGACGAATCAACTTGAGGAGATATATCAATTAAAATAAAAGGGGCTTTGAGCGTTAAAAGCCGAATTGGATTTTTTCGTTTTTTCCCGTTAATATCCATCTCATCCGTAAATGTTATCTCGCCCTTTTTTATAAGTCCTCCAGAAAAGTTCTTATTGTTTTTGTAAATTTCAGGCAATTGTTTGGTCGTTGTTTGCATACGAGCTAAGTTTGCCTCTATAACCGGAAGATCAATAATCTCCCCCTTAAAGTTATCCTTTATAGCGGAAGAAACATATCCAAAACTTTTAATAGAACGAACCCTTAAAGAACTAAATGGGCTTCCCTCAATAGGAGGGGCCATTAAGAAGTCTCCATATTGTTTAAGGATATAATATTTAGCAGCCTGTAATAACGGCTCTATTTCATCTTTTGTAAAAACGTTTGCATTAGGAAGATATATCAATTTCGAGTCAATATCATAGCAAACATGTAATAACTTCTTCACCGATGAATTAAAGTCGTATTCTTCTTTCAGAATCTCCGAGGCAACGCTAGAAGGCATTGTAACAGGAGAGCGAAAAACTCTAACGGGAACAGAGCTATCAACAAAATAGCTTACGATTTGGTTTCGGATTTGCATAGATATATTATACAATAATTGTAGTAATAATACCAACCATTAAAATCAATATAGCCAATAATGAAATGACACTATAAAATTCAGACAATTTTGTTCCGAAATATTCCTTAGAGATAATAATGCATTTATGAGTAGGAGAAACTAAATAAGCAGAAAATTCAGATGCAAAAAATAATGGTAAATATAAAACTCCAAAAGCCGAACAAAAAGCAACAACTAAACCAGCGAATTTAGATGAGCTTCCCATTACAAAAGCTAACAGCCATCCTATGATAAGCGCCATAACTAATGTGCCTGCTCCCAATGTGACAAATAATGGCGAAATATAAACTGCTACAGCTTTTGCTGCAATTAATACAATTGCCAAGAACAATAGCAATCTCCAATTAACATAGCCTCTTAGTCTTTTTAGATTAAACGTTTTAGTTACAATAATATAATATATCGGCATAATTCCGAAAACAACCCACGGAACAACCCCGCATATAAGAGCTATAATCCCCACAAAAAATGGCACAATATGCAATACTGATACATTTGACGCTTTAACATCAAATTCTATACTATCTTCTTTTAAAAATATAACAAGATAAATAAAAAGAAAAATAAGATAAGTAACAAGTAAAGGCCATATAAGTTTAAGAAATCCAAGATAAGTCAAACTTAGCGCAGCCATAGGGATAATAACTGTTTTTTCAAGCGGAGACCAAAAATAATAATGATGAGTGCTTAAGTAATCGACTAACCCAAACACTTGCCGTTTCTGCTTGTCTTTGGTTGCGATTGTATCTAGCAAAGATGCCGAAATTACGCAGCGCCCCGGAACGGGCAATATTCCTCCTATTAATGAATATAAGAAAACAAGAATTTTTTTGTTTTTTATTAACTTAGAAAGTTTATGATATAGCCCGCTAAATAAATTATGTTCCTTAATGATACCTACGCATATCATAATCCCGAGTACATAAATTAAATACAATAAAGGCGTAATCCATTCAATCATATACCTCTCCAATTAATCATATGCTATTCTTGCATGATATTTCTTAAGCTCCCAATTTTCAGGATGTTTGGGACAATAAATAGAATTATTAATGCGGCATTCATCATCTACAATTGCTATCGTAGTTGGCCAGCTTTTACCTGCGTAGTGATTGCACATCCCAAACCCATGAATCCATGATGAAGCACTCGCCTCATTATAACTTTGATCTAATTCACCAGATAAACCAACAACATAAGTCCCATAACGAATAGCAGGATAATGGCTATCCCCCATAAAAACGATATCCCCAAACGTTTTAGAAAACTTTTCTACTTTAGATCCCGATTGCCCCCATAATCTCATATCTCCGTGTACAAAAGTTGTTTTACCTATTTTTAAAGGCGTTTTAAGTTCAGTAACTTGATATCCTAAATCGCTAACCGAACAAAGAAAATCGAAATTAAGAAGATTCTTTAATTGAGGAAACTTTTCAATAAAATCATTGGCGAATCGTTCATGATTCCCTTTCTGAACATAACATTTTTTTGCCCATTTTTTTTGGCGTTTCATAACTTGATTAACTGATGCTGCATCCTCAATAATATCACCAATAATAACGCCCCCTCTATCTAGAATATGATGATTCAATGTTCTATAATCTGCCGCATCGCCCAAATTAACATAAATATCGGGTTCATAAGCCTTTGCAATTTGTTCTTGAACATCGAGAACTTCCTTCCGATGTCTAGGCGAATGGGAATCAGCAGTTATAAAAATCTTTTGTACGGGTTTATGAACGCCAGTATTCGAAATAATTTTATCGAAATAAGAAGTCGCAAACCCATTTTTCTTTACTCGTTGAATCAAACATGGAACGATAGTATGTTTACCTCTTGAATCTACATGTACAATTAGGACGCCTTGCTTCCAGTACTTATACATGTGTTTCATGCGTCTATATTTGCTAAAGCCAGTCCAGTTTGCTTGTTTAACGTGTTTTCCATCTTCGAAATCTATTTGTTTAATTGTGCGGACAATATGCCTTTCACAAAGAGCGCCCGGAGATGCGATATATGAAACCTCATTTTGTTCAGAACATTTTGGAAAAAATTCTTGACGATGGCAATTAACAATAACCTTTTGATCAAAAATCTCAGAATCAAGACTGCTCAACGGCGTTTTTACATAATCATTTATAAGATCCTGATTCATCACTACAAGATCTTCACCTAGCGTTACGCATCCTCTGACTATATCATAACTAAAGTTTAACTTATGGCGTTGTTTTTGAACCATCGAAAGTTCTTCAACTTTACTAACAACAATTAAGTTGTTAAATTTTCCCCAATTACAACTTATATCATTATCATCATCCAATAAATGTCCCAGATGAATTATTTTCTTTGGATTAAAAACTTTGTCAATATGATGTAAGAGCTTAAACATTGAGTTTTTAGTGAACTTCCCATGAGAATCGCTTACGACAATATAAGTCCCTTCACCCATTTGTAATTCTTCTGGATTTTTTACTCCCAAAGATTCCAAAACATTATCCGCCTGAATTTTTATTTTTGAAAATGGGATCGGCAATTTATTTTCGTAATTTACCTTTCTTCTAAATTCAGCTTCGGAAATAACATCGAGACGATCAATTTGCTGGCGGCTAAGGACGACCAATGCATCAACCAGTTTTTCAACAAGTTCTTCGTTATCAATACCTCCTTCGTTGGGATTTTCGGGATCTCCAACTGAAGCCAACCATGCCTTCCAATCTGTAGTTTGCGCCTTGCGCTCAACAGATATTATACCCCGACCGATACGTTCTGCAATAAAAGCATTGGATTTCCCCTCTCCTAAGTAAGCATAGAGTAAGCCCATCTCTCCTTGCGTCCATTTACGTCCATTGGCTTCATTCCCATCCATATACCCATTGGGATCTTTAATAAATTCGTCCCAATCTGTGCGAACAAGTTTTTGTCCAATAGACCCGCCTGATTTACCGAGCTTAAGAGCTATTTTTTTGTTTGATAATTTTTGCTTAAATTTATATTCATACAATTCAAGCATTTGTTTTACTGTCCATGCATTTTTACGTACCATGTATTTCGCTCCTTTTTTTTACAAAATCTTTTCGTATTATACATAAAATGAAAAGATTATCATATAAAAAAGAGCCTTACATTGCCATATATGCAAACTCGACATACCCGACTTCTTCAGGTATATTTTCGTATTTAACAGTGAACCCTGTATCCTGTTTAGATAAGATATAGATTCTTGGAAGATCGAACGGGCCAGGCCATCTTCTATAAGATGTGCTAGACGAACTGCTTTGGCTAGAATATGATGCGCCGGGATAGCTGTAAAGCTGAAATTCTCTTACAACCATAAAAGGTCCGCCGCTGTAAGCGGATATATTGAGGCGATAATATGTATACTCTGTAGTGTTTTCTATATTAGAATAGTACCGAGTTTCACCACTCCATCCTGTTTGATTAGATCTTGTATCAAGAATATCCCAAGAAACATCATCATTACTGCCCTCAAGCGTCCAATCCGTAGGGGCGTTTGCAGCAGCAGTCACAGAATAATGCTGAGCTAATTTAGGATTTCCGCTACCCATATATATCTTTATCCATTGCGGTGTTGAGGAGTCAGAAGAGAACCATGCATTGATCGTTCTATCAAATGCATAATATTCAGCCGAAAAACCAGACTTATTAGATGAGGCAGAAGCAACATATGGCGATGGTAGAGAGTTACTGGTCATTTTTGGAACTAATGGGACATATCCGCTAACCCCTAAACTTGAACTAGAAGAACTATCTATGCTTGAAGAACTTGACGAATCCTGAGAGCTGCTGGATGACGACGACGATGAGGCGGAAGACATGGAGGAACTACTTGATGATTCCCCGCCTGAAGTGCTAGAGCTAGAATCTCTTGAGGAACTACTTGAAGACCCTCTAATAGAACTGGAAGAACTTGAATTTCCCCACGAACTAGAAGAACTGCTGGAAGAATTTCCAATTGAACTGGAAGAAGAACTCGATGAGTCTCCAGAGCTACTCGAACTGGAATCTGAAGATGAAGAGCTAAATTCATGAGCATAATCATAAAGAGGAACGCTCGACCATGTTATAATAGCACTCGTCACAGGGAATCCCGTATTTACAAAAATTGTTCCATCCCCGCTACATGTATACGACATTCTCCCCGTATAAGGGAAATTATCCGATCTTTCTAAATTATATCGTCTTCTCATGAAATCCTCGAATCAATAGGAGTATGTATAATAGTTCCATTTGCGTTAGTTGGAATCCTTTTCATCATATTATAAACTACACCAATATGATGAACTATTGCCCGTTTACTACCATAATTTTTAACCTCGCATACTAACCTGAAAGATGGATATACTTCAACGCAAATGACGAATTCGTCCTCTTTACTTTGAGAGGCATAAAACGTTATTGTCCCCTCAATATAATTCGAAGCATATTCGGAAGGATCAACAAGTATTCCATTCGGGTACAAAGAATTTATCCTGTAAATTGAAATTTTTACTTTTGCAGGCCAATTACCATTAATGGCTTCATACACCCTGTAATCATATGTTATTAACGGCTCGTTATATCTGGTCAATATAATCGTTTGCTGATCAGCATCTATTAATGAATAGAATGTGTTAACATCATTGGCATCACTTTGTGTAATCCCATATCGTATAGTAGATGTTGGCGGGATATCGGCCTCATGAGTAACATGTATGGAGGATATAAAACGTTTTCCTTCTTCAACACCATATCTACTAGACTCAGAACCAGAGCCAGAAGTTGTATTAACTCCATAACTGCTTCCTCCACCAACGCTGACCGGATTAAAGAAAATTGCAAAATCATTTGGCTTGTAATAACGGATGGTCATATCCTCTTCAACCGTAGGAGTTTCGAATATTTCATTACCAGATAATCTTATTTCATATTCAAAATATGATGTTTTAGAATCTAGAATTTCTGCAACTTCATGTATTTCAGTATTCTTCAACCATGATGACCATACGCTCCATATTTTTTTATCATCGCTAGTTCTGTATCTAAACTCTATTTTGGAGTTATCGGGTTTTATGACATCTGTTAAGAAAAGACTCTTTGGTATACTTGGTTGGTTTAAAGATGCGCTATTACGATAAGTACCTATACCAACAATCCAATTATGGTTAGTAAATATATAATCAACTAAATCGTTAATCGTCGCACTTTCAATATCAGGACTACTGACCATAAACCCATTTGTTTCAATATACATTTTTGATAAAACGACTTGATCGGCGCTATGAGTCTGACCCAGTGCTACTGGAATAATAGGTGTTTCCATATCTTGCTGCATAAGAGACACGCTCGTAATTGCTTGATTGATCGAATATTGAGAAGAATTTTCATCTCCATCTGTTAAAAGAATTACTGCCTTTTTATAATCCGCTATTTCGGGATTTGACTCTTGATACTTTAACAGGCGACGGGCAGCATATCGAGTTGCATCATAGATTGCGCTGGCTCCTATTGTCTTGGTATTCGTTATGGCATTCGAAACGTATATGATATCGTTTGTTGGATCAGTAACTAATGCCCGAACATCAGGTAGCCAACCCAACACGCTATCGACAGCAAACTCACGTGAAACCTCTGCATATTCTCCCTCCGTAGATATTGAGGCGTTCGCTTTGACTCGCATCATATTTCTAACAATATCTGGGCCACTAACTACGACATTACCAACATCACCATTAAATCCTTCTAATGGATCATACGGTAGATAGACCTCAAATTCAACATTAATTCTAGACCCATCATCAACTGGCCGTTTCGGAATGTAATCCCCATGTTCATCTATATATGGAGTGAAATAAGCCTCAGCCACATAATTAAAACCTTTAGCCGTATCAAATGGAGTTTCTGCCGTATAGTAAGTAGGAATACCCGCAGTACCATTCGGAGATGGCAATAATGATATAGTTAATTCAGGGTAAGTTTCCGTCTCTATTTTTTTAACCGAACTTGTAACAGAATCGAACATCATACGATTGCCACTCTTAGGATAGCGTTCACCAATAGGCGATTTAGAACCTGTATAGGGTAGGCAATAAGTTGGATCGTATTCAACAACACCAATAACCGAAATATCAATATTGCTAGTTGTCGGAAGTATATTAACTTCTGCGATTGATTCTAAACTATGGTTATGGTTATTTGCGCCATCGAATTCTTGATAACCAACAATAAAATTGTCTATTGTATGAGTATGATCTGTAACAAAAGTGCCATAATAAACCGTAGATGTTGTTAATCCATTCCCACTAGCATCAACTGTTATAGAATGAGAATGATTAATACTGCCTATCGTCTTTTGATCTGTCCTAGCTAGACTAACCTGCACAGCATACGACGAAATTTGAGCGTCCGGATGGCTATCATAATCTGAACAACATCCCGAAGTCCCTCGTGCATCTGCGCTATTTTCCTTTGTGCAAATACCTGATTCAAAATATACAAATGGCATAGGATAATCTATAATTGTTTCATTATCTTGTCCCTCATTTAAAGTTACTTTATTGGTTATCGGTTTACCCTTCCAAGTAACTTTGGCAACGACATTACCGCTTGTATATCCATCTCTCTTGAAATCGTTTTCAATCTCTAGCGATATAGCTAAAGGCTCATTTAATCTAAAAACTGGACGTGGATATATTAGGCCTTCTCCAGATGGATCAGGGTAAGGAAGATCCGTTAACCCCATCAACCATATAGATTCATCATCCCAATAATAACTAGTTGATAAGTAAACTTCGATATCCCATGGATACGTATGTTCGGAGGTAGAAGGTTTATTCCCAATATTTTTATTCAACCCTTTATGGTAAAATTCTACAATTCCCCTATTCCATCTCACAAATATCGGGGATATCCCATTGGCAGATCCAAAAACTAATCTCGACAATCCATCCGGTTGCCCCAACCCTTGTAATGCAGCAACTCCATTTTCTCCAACCCATAATGGAGTCTCATTAAATCCATCATTTAGGTCAGAAATAATAGTCGAAGGAGGATTACTTTCACCGTCCGCCCATGAAGTTGTCCCATCTGAGACTTTAAAATATGAAGTTTTATCGTCTACTATATTGTTCTCCCAATAAATATTTCTAGTCAATATATTTCTCCACCCAGACGAATGGACAATTTCTACAGTTACAGTTTCTTTAATTGGCGGAGGAGGACATAGAGCGGCAGGATCAAGTTCAACAGTGACTAGATTTTTTGGCCCCATGAAAACACCGCCAGCCCATCCATCATCAGTATTGCTCATTGTTGGACTTGCGGGAGTACTTAGAGCATAGTTGACTGTTGTGCTATCTTCGATGATCCCTGAGGAGCCGTCCTTCCATGTGACTGTCCCTCCAAGTTCATAACGATCTTCCGGATTCCCGCTAGGAAGTGTCGAATATGGAGATAGTTCACCAATCATTAATGGGTTCCGCACCATTATCATATCTGCTCGAATTGATTCATATATTGTTCCATCAATAGGGTATGAGGCCTCAACAAAAATCGAAGCTACGGTTTCATTTGAGGGGATAGACAGAGACGCCTTCCCATTGACTATTGGGATCTGTATAGTTGAGACTTCATATTGATTGGCGACTGTCCATGCAAGGGCATCAGTGTAAAAATCATAGTCTCCTTCGCCCGATACTGATGCTAATGCCCCTTCTAAGCTTGAATAATACGTTCCTAATGTCTCGTCAATTCTATCCCGAACAAGTTCTTGTATTCCATGGTTATCATCTGAATCTGTTTCCCCAATACTTTCGATTAGTTCACTTGACGGATTTTCGGCAACTAAATTTCTCCATTTATCAATAGTGGAAAGAACTTCAGTTTCTATTTGTTCTCCGTCAATAGTTTCTAATTTCGGCGGGTAAATTACATTAAGGTATTCCCTAGATTGATTGCCTTGGCCATAGTTACACGCCCAAGCTTCTTGATCCAATGTTGTGCTTGAATAAATTGTAATATTTAAATAACCATCTCTAACTAATATCCCTTTATTTGCCACTACATAATCTATCGTAATGGGTCCCTCACCAGCATGTACACCATAAAGACTCTGTTTTTCATATCCGGAAGGTGTGCTACATCCTAAATCATCTTCGTTTATAATCTCGCAATAAAAATCGACTTGATTATCTCCCATAATTGAATGTATTTTTACGGGATTAGCAAAATTAACTTCAAAGGAATTGAAATATTGTATGCCGCTTAAAGCCCCTGTCACAGTCTCCTCTCTAATATGGGGGAAAATAGTATAATCTCTAACAAAAAGAGAGAGAGGAACTGGGACGCCAGGAATATTATACCCAACAAATGTTTTCTGTTCAAATTCCGTCGTAGTAGTTGTCATGGAGCTTTCAGCATGGCCACCATACAAATAAACTGGAGTCTCAATAACATAATCTATTCCAGAGGTATCATTACTCTCATCTTGTATTGCTAAGCTAGGAGTATCAACGCTATCGAAATCTCCTTCCTGCACTTCTGTTTGTTCAGGATATACGGCAGGTGGCTTACCTTGAAGTAAAATTTCTGCTATAGAATTCTTCTCAACATCAGAAGTCAGAACATCGTCTGTTATAGGCAATACTCTTACATATGAAAATCCGTTAATTGTTGGTAAATCAATTGCCCCTCGTTGAATTACATCTCTATTGTTATTTAAACCATCATATATAAGTAATTTTTCCTCTTCATCGTCCGGGTCTGATGGCGGTGATATAGGCGGCGGATCGTATGGCAATAATAAAGAAGGGTCTAAACTTTCTCCGGTTTCAACTGGAGTTACATCAACAATAGGCAGGGAAATTGAGACGGCAGCATTTTTTGATAGAGTTAAGTCTGATTTATCATCGATAACAATTTTAGCTGATTGAGAAATATAAAAATTATGAATTAATGGCTCTGTTATTACTATATAATTGAGATCCCCTTCGCTATCAATTTCTTGAATCATTGCTACTTGATCATAAGCAGTAGAAACAATATTTATCGTCATGCCCACTTCATAGTCTTCGGTTGATTCGACATAAATCTTGGTATCACCTACTAACGCATCCCTTATTAACGCCGAAGCTTTTGTTAGTAATGATAGTAATGAGGCCAAAGACTGTTGAACATCAACCTCTAATACAATCTTAGTCCCATCCGGAAACGCAATCCCATCAGTATCAAAAACATCCATTGGAAGAATAGCTGTTTCGTCAATATAAAATAAGTTAGAATATATCCAATCTTCGTGAGGCGTGAAATCCCATTCCATCTCTCCCCCATCAATAGTTTGAAGGAAAAATATAACCTCTTCGCTTGTATCAGTGACTTGCGCATCCTTAACCAAGAGTTGAAGAGTAGTTCCAAATAATGTAATTGCATATTTAGATCCGCTACTTTCTGCCCGCCCCTGCCCAGATAATTTATCATTAATATCTATCTTGGCAGAAGGAGAAAAATTAATCGTGTTCCCATCTATTGAAGTAATGGTATGTTGCGTACTAATATTATCTCCATCTATTAAATCAATAATTGATTCATTAGCAAATAAAGACCCGTCTTCCACTTTGACACTGCTATCGCCTTCTGAAACCGAAGTAGTAATGTATGATTGCACAACAGGGGAATTTGCAAATATTTTTCTTGCTATGGTATTTGTCGTTGCAATAATATCTATCGCTTCTGTTTCTCTAGGACCATTTTCTCCCAATGATATAGACGGAGATTCCCCATCCGGATAGTATAGCGTCCAATTATCAACTTTATCAGATGAAAAAATAATATCATTGTCTAACTTTAATTCGCCTATGGTATAAGTATGCCCATCTTCTAATCTCCTGAATCCGCAAGATATTATTTGATCCGATAAAGCCGCATTTCCATAACTTTCAAAATTTATATGTTCATTCCCTAAACCGGAAACTCTTGTTAATGTTCCCTCATCCAATGGTAATCCGCTACCCCAGCAAATTACGGTTTTTGTCCTTGGGTTTGATTTTTTAATAGTATACGTGTTATCATTATGGGAGTAAACATCACCTTCATGTAACGCAACAAAGCTAACGGAAGTGAATTCATAAGTACTTCTTGTGGGATTATTTGCATCAAGATTAATCGTAGCAACAGACCCCATTTGAGAGTTTATACTAGAACTTTGCGCCACTTTTGCCCCAAATCTAACAAAATCAAAAATAAAGTCAGATGGATAAAAATCATAAATTTGATTAATCATCCTTGTCATGATATCTTTTCGATTTTCAAAGCGGTCATTCCATCCCATGCTTCCACTACCATCGATAACAAAGGAAATGGATAAGGGGGCATAAGATAAGACTAAATCGTTATCATCGTTTAGTTTTGTCTCTATATATGTCGGATCTCTTTCTCCGAAATATAAAGGTTTATCTACAACACTAGCAGGTACAGTATCAACTTGCCCTTCTTCAAGATTAAAAGCGTCGAAATCTCCCACAATACGTAAACTGCGAATTGTATATTTATCTTCTATCCAAGTGATTGCGTCATTACTTATCCATGCTATTTCCTCATTTTCGGAAGATGAGCTATCAAATTCATAACTGCCGTATGCCCACATTGAATAATTATTCTCGTCCCCGCCATCTTGCCACATGACGAACGATAAATATTGATTTAATGGCGTTGAACCACTAACATTAAATTCAAATGAATACCAATTGTCAGAAGTAATCTCGCTTCCGGGTAATGACGCAAGTTTTATTAGCGTATCAGGCTCTCCATTATCCTTGCAAGTATAGAGGCCAAAATAAATATTATATGATTGATCATATCCATATGGTCCATATAAATAACAATACACCTTCCCGATACTATATGTACTCGTTTCTATTGTTACCGTTTGAGCCAGTCTATTTTTTATTATCGACGTAGAAACAACTGAATTTGCAAGGATTAATGGTTTACCTCTATTCCAAAAGAAATCTATAGAACTAGACGAACTGCTAGAGCTATTAAGTACGCTTTCACTGCTTGTACTGCTTGAGTCAATACTAGACGAACTGCTAGAACTATTAGATGTAAGGCTCGATTCGCTAGAACTACTTATTGTGCTGGATGAACTAATACCAAAAGAACTACTGGAAGAACTAGAACTTGAATCGAGACTGGATGAGCTACTAGAGGAACTATCAACAGAACTAGTTGAACTTGAATCAATACTAGACGAACTGCTAGAACTAGAAGAACTAAAAGTTTCACAATCTAGTAATATGTAACTAGGATAATAAACGGGCGTTCCATTCCAAGTTACAGATCCAGAAAGACCACTAGAACTAACTTCTGAAAGTGTAATTGAACCAGACGCTCCTTCTCCAATCGCAACTAACTCGGAAAATGAATTATCCTTATATATCCGTATCTGCTGGACAGTTGGGCTATACATCTCCAACCCGATATATAATTTGCAATTATCAGTGTTATAATCTCTCATGCCAGAGAATGTCCAATTACTGAAATATGCGCAGGCTTCTCCATCGCAATACGGACTAATACAACAATATGATGAGCCTGAAGATTCGCTAGAAGATGTAGCTGAAGATGAGCTAGAGGAATCTAATGAACTGCTTGAACTAGACGAACTTAATTCTGCGCAATGAAGCAACGCAACATTAGAGAAATCCGTTAAAGTACCGTCCCAATATACTGACCCAGTAATATTACTATCGTTTCTTTCTTCAAGAGTAACGCTTCCCGCACCAACTTTTTGCCCTATCGCAATTAAGAAGAAATAACTGGGGTCTTTATAAAGTTCGACTTGTTGAGTAGATCCGAATATATTAAAACGAACATAGATGAGACCGTTATTAGTCTCATCAAGTTCGACGCCTTCAATGTACCAATTGTAAAAATTAGCGCAAGCAGCTCCGACACAATCTGGCTGAAGGCAATATAATGTGCTTGAAGATGAACTCATTTTCTTATTATACTGTAGGTTTCTCTAATTCTATAACACTAATCGTTTGCAAATCTGAATAAATAAATCCATTAGTAGTTCCAGCTATAATATCTTGACCGTATAAAATGCCAGAAGAAACTCCATCTACCTCTTCTCCGCCTTCTATGACGCTATTGAGATCGGTCAAAATAGACCAATTTGATCCATCCTTTGAGCCTTTATATATCTTAGAACTAGACCCCATCGCAATTAGTCCATCGTCTCTTAATAAAAGTTGATTCACAGATAGTAAAAACGGAAGACATCTATGAGAATGACTAGACGGATATCCCTTATTGTTGTAATCTTCTACAATAATCTTTTCAACTTCATTTCCTTGCACTTTATGTACATGATTATTCGAAAAAGTGTCTCTTAAAACCTTTACTCTAGCGTTTTCGCCGACAAAAAAAGAACTTTTTGTAGAGTTTCTGATATTAATATTATTTGCGTCAACAATTCCAGAAATATAATTGATTTCAAAAGTACCAAAGCCATCAGTGATTTCAATTTTATCTCCAATCGCCATATTGGTTGAACTTTCAACTACTAAATTATCTTCTCCCCTAACTACGTCAGAGAGGATAGCTTGTTGATCGACCACAAAATCATTATAGTAAGTATTTGCAGTATACCCATAGAGCTTTGAATCGATCTCCCATCTCCATGTCGCCGAGATTCTAGATTTATTGTAACCTGAACTATCCCACATTCCAGCGCTTATTCTCTCAATAACCATCTCAGAATAGCTGATTGTTTTAACAGTAGAATAAAATGAAATTCCAATTATATTTGGGTTATAAAAACGTATACGAGCGCCTTCCAGAAGAGTATTTTCTAAGTCAAGTATTGCATTCCAATTCTCAACATTATCTATGGCAATAGTAACCCCTTTGCTTGCAATGCTTAGCGAGTCAACATCTCCGGTAATAGTTATCCCAATTAATTCCAAATCATGATAGTGAGCAGATTCAACAGATGTTTTCTTTGAATTAAATGAAGAAACAGGAGACATTCCTTCTCCGCTTACATTAAATTGATCTCCAATCGATATATTTACTGGCGAAACCTCTGACAAATTAAATGGCTTGAGTATAATTTTATCCCCGTCATTAGAGTAAATCGGAACACCATTTTCCCCAGCCAATCCAGCCAAAGTACTTGTGATAAAATTCTTATCAGCCAGTTGATTTTCTTCAACATAAGCTGAATATCCAACGCAAACAGGGATTCTACCAGTCTTATCTATAGCAATAATTTTCTGACCAGAGATTAAACTTCCGCCTTCTTCTGGAGGCTCCGATAGACTGGTCGAGGATGGAATAATGCTTGTACTAATTAAAATCATATTTGTTGTGCTTCGGATGATATCATATGATAACCCAATATTATTATTCTCATCAGAATAGACATATATTTTCCCTCCGTCAAAATCTCCATTCGAGACAACGGAATCAAAATTGACATATATTTTAGAATTTTGAGAGGCTATTACAGTTTTCTTTCCGGCATATAGACTGAAAGATGTTTGATACTCTTTATTAATTTCAATAACAAATTCATCCTCGACTGATTTAACAGTATTGGATAAAATTACATATTGTTCGACAGGATCTGCGTCAATGATATATATTTTTTGTCCTACTAGTTCACTCACGCTTACTGATTGTTCAGATTTTAGAGAGAATTGTACATTTCCGCTTGACACATTTCTCGATATAGAAATAATTGATGCCTGTAAATCTATTCCGCCTACCGTTCCTTGTTTTCCTACTTCGGATATATCTCCATATACTAGCCTACCGCCCTCGATAGTTTTTTGATCAGTATACAGACCGCTATCTGTTCCAAAGAAAACCTCATTGTATTCATTCTCTGCCATAACTTGTGCTGTTACAGGATATATTTTAAACGTAATACTATCTGACCTTTCGATATATGCATTATGGATATCTTGTCCGAATACTGTTATCTTATTCAGTCCATTTGCAAACTCATTCCATACGATATATCCCTGCGCAATGGCCTCATCTGATACACTTTCAGAGAATACGAAGATGCTCAACAAATCCAAGTTACCACGAGGATACTTATAATCTTCTGGGTTTGTAAACTCAACTATTAATACGGTATTACCAAACTTATCTGGCGACGAAGATATAACATTTCCACTTATCTCTTGTAACTCAAATAACGTAGCCCATTCAGATCCTATATCTGTTGATTTAAAAACATAATTCTCTATACCGATATTTTTAGAACTTCTGGAACTAGCCAAAATAGTTCCGTTATTAAGGGGTATTATATCAGTTATAGAAAATCTGGTGTTGTCTTTCGGGAATGTGCTCTCATTCCAAGCCCCGTCGCCAACCTTATACGACAAGCGATCATTTCCTCCGGCTAATAGAGTATTTTTAATATCGGCATCGCCCGTAAAATCTTCCCCGTCAAATTGCTCCCACCAAGAGGCCTGTAGTATCTCAACATTGTTTTTAGATTCGATTGACTCAAGACCATCAAACCCCTTATCAATTGTAATTTGTTGAGCGGACGCATTGAGAACAAAGTATATCCCGTTCAAATCTCCAGCACCATTAACTCGAATTACTCTCTCAGCCTTAATCTGCCCATATAAAGAAGATGAGACAGTGATATATCCCTTCGTAGGAGTATCATAATCGTCATTTGAAAAAACCGCTGTATGAGACGGTATTCCCACTGTCTCTCTTCCACTCCATCTTAAACTGAATTTTTGAATTGGATAGGCGGTGGAAGCATTATCTTCAAACGTCCAATTTATAAGATCTTTCGAATAATAAATTCCTGCGCTTGTTGCAGCATAAAGAGTGTCATCATTTATGATTATCAAATCAAAAACGGGCATTCTAATTGCTCCGATATAGAACCAATTACCTTCCATTCCATCTGATATCTTCGAAGAAAAAATGCCAATATCCGTTGAGGCGAATAAAAATCCAGTAAAAGTTCCAGTTCCCAATAACAAGGAGTTAATACTCTTAGATTCTTTTTGTAAATAACCACTATCGAATACTGTTTGGCTATATAAATCTGTTTGAGGAATATCCACAATATCTTCTAATTCGCTTTCGTCGTAATTAAAGTCATAATATAGACTATTCTTCTGATTATAGTTAATATCCGGATAGACATAGCGAATTGCCTGAGTTAATTGTAATATATTACTAAGATAGGCATTATTTAACTGATATGGTCTTAGATCACTATGTATAGAAAGAGAATCTTCAATTTGTTCATGGGTATTTTCCCCTATATTCCTCATCATCGGGTCGTAAATGCTTATCCTAATCTCATTTGAGCTTTCAATCATAGGGATTTTGCGCACGTAAGCAGGCATATCTATGACTTGGTTAAACCTTTTATCTAAATATATAAAATTCCCGCTAATAGCAGTAATCGTTGCATAAGTATACATGTCCTTTAATTTAACACCTCGAACTCCGTATTCTTCTATCTTTTTGACATATTCTTCTATATTTTTTGATATATCGCTACTTACTGATAATTGCGCTTGAAAATCTGGTATATCCTCTTGTTTTGTTGTATTTTTAATAACTACTCTGTCTCCTATATTAAACCCATCCGTTGATTCAACTTCAACTGCGGAGTCATAAACAGAGACTTCAGATTTTAAATCCGTTTTCGCCCCAAAATTAATAATCCCAGTAGTAGGGTCAACAGTAAAGTAGTCATATCCATCACCTCGTTTATCAACTCCTGTAAGAGTCGATAATACGATCTTGCTATCAATAAATATTTCATAATTAGAATTATCTTTCCATGGGCCTTCAGAAGCTAACCACATGTCGCAATTAACTAGCGCCGATGCATGAGTTGAATCGGGTATATATGTGAATTGTTTAAAATGAAGAGAATTACTTGCGCTGCTATAAGCATATCCGAAACGCTTCTTTATTCCCTCATCTAAATACGAAGATAACGGATTACCGCTAAACGAATAGACTATAGAGAAATCTTCTCCATTTGATGAACTATAAATACTGTTATGGCATCCGAAATAAGCTTTCGAATGGTCATAAGATGTGCCAAAAGAATAAACAATTTCATCTAGCACTCTATCCCAATAACTATTTTTTAATAAGTATAGGCCATCAATTTTGCTAATAAAAAGCTTTTCATTAAATATAAAAACTTCCGAAGTTTCTCCATCAGGAATATTTGTTATTTCACGCCAAGAAACGCCTTCATCTTCCGACTTGAATACTGTTCTATCTTCAGCAACAGCATAAATACATATCCCATCAAATTCATCTATAGCCAATTGTTTAAAACCGCCCGAATATGAAAAGGCTTCCGTCCATATACCCCCTTCATCAAGAGTTTTATAAATAGAATTCCCGGCGGTACAAAAAACTATTCCGTTTATGCTGGCGACATCCTTAACATCTTTCGAGAACCCTGGAATAACAACATAATTGACGACATCCAAATTTTGATATGGACGAGAAACTAAAAGCCCTTGATTAGTTGGTATCCAAAAATTATTTCCAGCATCCTTTATTATTTTTCTTAATCCGCTAACGCAAGATGATATAAATGGGCCTCTCCAACTATTGTAAAAATCTTTTTCCAGATCCCTGTATTTTGCTATAACACCCGATCCGCAAATACATAAATCTTCAATAGCTACTCCAGTAGGATCTCCGTCTGGAGTCCCTGTTGGATCAGGAGAAAAATCATCTCTGATAACAGATGACCATATTGGGGTACTCTCGAAAAATTTCATTACTATATAGCTGATTACTACATCACTTATATTATCTGATGTTACAACCGAATAATCAGTAATCAATTCTCCGGTCGAGGCAGATCTCAATTCAACTCCGCTGATTATATCATTGCTCTCAACCTCTTCTGGATATTTATTCACATAATAAACAAAATTTGGTATTTGAAATGCAGCTAGCCGCTGAATCATAATTTGATCGGCCGGTAATGATGGGCTAGTTACCCCTTGCATTAAGTAAGATGACCCCTCGCTAGATAAAACTGTCTCAGCAATAGCAATTTGTTTCCCATATACTTCTTCGGTAATACTCAAGGGAATTTTTGTTAGCTTTTCATATTTCGTTTTAGCCTCTATAAGCATATCCCATAGATCGCTACCAAGCAAGTAGAATTTCTCTTCATTAATTACGTATAAATATGAATCTTCATTAGGGATCATATAAAATCCGTTTGAAGTCCCGACATAAAGATGACCGTTTTTGTTTTCAATAATAGAGTAGACTGTTTTTGGATCTCCAGATAATGGAATTACTAGTTCATGCGTATGGGCGCTGGAATCAACATTAGCTCCTTGCAGATCCGATTGCCATGCCATGAGACCATCAGATTCAGCCTCAGATACATTCCCACTAACGATACCGTGTCTATGCGCAATTAAATATGTTGTTATCCCGTCTAATCCCGTTCCGTAATAAGCGGGGTCTTCTCCAATAAACGTTTGAGTAGTAACCCCATTTAATGAAGTAGAAGTATATGCTTTATGACTATGGTTCAACGTCGTCAATGTTGAACTGGGGACAACAGAAAATTCAATTCCGTTTTTACTAACTATATATTGTTGAAAGGGTAAACATTCTTCCTTCATTCTACCGATGTGGTCTATGAATGGTATCCGCTCTGGTTCAAACTCGCCTAAAAGAATTTTCGATGCATTAATATATAAAATATGTTCGCTTCCTAATGTCCCAGTAACTTCTGTATTTCCAAGTATTTCTATTTTTACTTCGTTTACAACACTCGCATATGCCACATCTATAAGGAAAATCGTTATATTGCTCGCCGCTTTGGGTGTAAATGTGAATTTGTCACCAATGTTTTTTAGATATTGTTCGGCAATAATTGATTGGTCTCTCAAATCATCAAATCCGGCGATACTACCCTCGGTCTCGCCCTGAAATAGAAACGGATGTATCCCATATTGCAATTCTTCTCCAACAACGGCAATCTTATTCCCAATTTCATTTTCAAAGTCAATTTCCATCTCAAGCATAAATCTCAAAACAGAAGGAGATCTTTTAGAATAACTATAAGTAACTATCTCTCCGTCAACCGGAACATCGAATGTAGTTGAATAAGTCTTATAAGTTGATCCGATTATATTATCAACTTCGAATGTCCCATTAAGAGGATTTGATGTTATTGTAGTTTCATCGCCTATCTCTTTACCATTTATATAGACTTTGAACTTATTTTCAGTTGTCCATTCAGAATATTCTTCTTGCGATATAACATGTACATGGTCTTCGACGTTGAATGTTGTATACTCGTTAGTTAACACCGCCCAAGTTTCAATCTTATGGAAATGCTGTTCGCTTGTTCCATACATTCCAACAGTATACCCGTCTCCATTCTCATCAATTACATATGAATGCTGATGGTTATTGACAATACTTGTTCGATTTGAGGATAATGCCTGAAAAAGAACTTTATTTTCTGTTAATTGTGAGCTAAATACAGCAGGACGTATATCCGTTTCCAATTTTACTTTGGGAGGGTCAAATTCCCCGCTACCACCATGTCTATGCGCAGAGAGATAATATTTTGCGAATTCCTCAATGCGGCTATGCATATTTTCCAGACTGTCAACTCCTCTTAAATCTATTTCAAGAACAGATCCGCCTCTTGCAATAACTTTTCCCAATAAAATTTTAGAAGCAGATGGAGCCTCAGTGGGCGAATGAGTAAATTCAACCGCTGTAAAATGATTCGATGGACTGATACGCCACTCATAATCAGCGATAGCCTTCCTAGCCGCATCATAGGCCGCCTTTGCGACAAGATAATCGTTGTAATTATCATAATCATTTACTGAAGGTGGGTCTCCCGGATCAGGAGGATAATCAGAGAGCGGGGGATAAGGAGTTCGCCCGCTTGGTCTTCTGGCGTATATATAATTATCATTATCATCAAATAATTGAAGGCTATATGGCGTAACAGCCTTAATATATGAGTTTTCTATAGGCCCTTCGGGATCATAAGATGGATCGTATGCTTGAACAACAGCAACATAATGCGCTCTCTCGGATGCAGTAAGGTCTCTTTCTGGAGTACCCGATGGATCTACCACAACAACTTCTACCTCTCTTTCCGGTATATTCATTTCTGAACGACGCTTAAAGGCATATGGGCTTTCAACTGCTTGCCCCTGTATAATCCCTTTTCCCGGTAAAATCTGAATTCTCAAGCCATCGGATTGTTCTATCGTCCACCCGCTAATGATTCCAACGCCTACAATTCCAACATAAGATTCAAGATTGTAGTCTAATGTTGTAAACCGCCTAAAATCTGAAAGGGCGCTATAGAGAGAGCCTCGCTTGAAATATTCTATCTTATATTTGTCAGTTATCTGTGGCATAATACTACCTTATGGATTAATTGAAACATCCCCGCCCGGGTCTCCTAATGGGTTTATTGATGTCCATGGCCCGACTACCGGCGTCACTATATCTGGAATAGTCAAAGATGTATACCATAGTGATATTGTGCCCCCAACCTCAACAATATTCCATAAACTACCGCTCCAGCGTATTACGGCAGAAGGATAACTGCTATTAACATATAATGGACGCCCATTATATTCTGTAGAACCATTATGTATGTATGTACCATTCATGTATGCACGACCAAACCCTGTTGCATATAGTATCATATCTTCCGAACTTGAACTACTTGAGCTATCTCTAGAACTTGAAGAGCTACTTTCAATTAACGAACTGCTGGATGAACTACTCGAACTGCTATCCCCCATGGAACTACTGGAACTACTATCAACGCTAAACGACGATGACGAGCTAGAACTGTCCTTGGAGCTAGAGGAGCTAGATTCTCCCATACTACTCGAAGATGAACTATGTATAAAGCTACTCGAAGATGAACTATCAACGGAACTAGACGACGATGAACTACTTGAAGAGCTGCTCGAACTGCTTGACGAGCTACTGCTTTCCATAGCCATCTTATTGACTCTTAATGCCTCATCTCCCGAAAACATCAATGCGAACTCATGAACAACAACATTTGTCTCGGAAGTACCAACAATTTCCATCATAATTTTAATATGATCTGATGTTATTGATATATCATCCAATAATTCAATTTTATTAGGATCTATATATTGATACTTACTTAAGTCCGCAGAATCCTCTCCACTAATTGCAAAACGAATAATTGAATCATCAGTTTCTTCTGCGTTATAGGTTAGCAATACATGCTTTGGCTTAAACCCTAATTCAAATGATCTTGTAAAAAATCGAACAGATGATTGATTTGTAAAGTATGACAAATTAACCCGGCTAACATTAGGGACAGAAAAATCATTATTATCGCATCGCATAACAACCATAAATTGTACATATCTCCCCCTAAACAAAGAAATATCAGCCGGAGAATTGAGAAGAATTTTCCCCCAGCTAGCGTTTGACAGTCCGCTCTCAGTATCAGCCGATTTTATAAATAAAAAAATCTGAGAGCCATCGTCTTTTTGAGCATCCCAAGTAGCTTGATTCCATTTTAATATATTACTGTCTGCGATGATAGGGTTTGAAATAAAAATACCATATATTCTATCGTATAGATCAGCGGCATATACTTTTTCTCCGACATAATCGAAAGATACCTGAGGAACATTTTCGATATTGTCCCAAATAATATTGCTTTTGTTTATTGTTATTTTTGTCGTCATGATATTAAAGTACAAGTTGTATTGTGAGGTGCTCTTGATGATACATATACGCTTCCAGAAATTCCATATGAATTAGGCGAAACAAAGAACGTGCCGGGTATAGCGGGGGCATAAACCGGAATATGTATAGTCGGCCACGAATTTGCACCGCTAAGAGTAATCAAATCACTATTAGCATCAATTTGGCTATAATTAACAAAAGCATAACAATTATAGAACCAATGTCTGTATGTCCAATTAACAATATCCCATGAGCTTGTATATGCGCAAAGTGCTCCAGAACAAATTGTTAAAGGGGTGCTACAACGTGCGGGCGCAATGGTCGTTGTTGTAGTTGTCGGAGGAATGATATAGCTTGAACTTGAGCTTGAATCTTTGGAGCTAGAAGAAGAACTCTCTCCGAATGAAGAAGAAGAACTCTCTCCCCCCGAACTGCTGGAAGTGCTGCTTGAAGAAGTTTGTCCATAAGAGCTTGATTCTGAGGTTAACCTATATGAACTAGATGATTCAGATTCTCCTCCAGAACTTACGGTTGATTCGCTCATAGAACTAGGCGTAGATTGGCTACTGCTAGATGAACTAGACGAACTGGTACTTGAACTTGATAAAGACGTAGAGGAAGAACTATCAACAGAACTAGATGACGATTCCGAAGATAAACTTGAATAGCTGCTGGAAGAACTGGTATATAAGCAAACGCCTTCGCAGTCTTCTGTCGCTTTCCCCCTATTAAACAAACCTTCGACTTCTATGGAATTAATGTTTCTATTTAATATTAGAATGTTATCTATTGTTCCTCCATAATAATATTGTTCCTTGCGAGTTGCCATATACATGGTGCTATATTTATTATCCATGCCTACATATGATCCAATATCAAATGATGTTTTCTGAACCGATTTTCCGTTGTAATAAAAAGCAAATCCAGAAACTGTTCCATCATATGTAATGACTATATGGTTCCACTCAAGGCTTCTGACTGGCTTCGTAATTGTAGAGGCATATCTTATAGCCGTCCCATCGTATGCCTCGAAAATTATTCTTGAGTCTTGTATATAAACCCCCCAAGTCTCATCCTTATAAAGAATATATGAACCCCCTAAATCAGCATCTTCCGGATAAATCCAAAATGATATTGTACATGGAGTATCTACGCCGCTATTTATAAAATTCAATGATGTATTGTCGTATGTAACAACATAATCATTTACTCCATCAAAATTAATAGCCCTATTAATAATCCCCGTTCTTGACTTAGTAGATGTACTAATAGTTCCTGTGCCACTATATAGTCTTCCAATCTGACGGAAATCACCAGATTCATCCCAAATAATAGGACTATTTATATTATCATTCATTTTCCAATATGCAACGATGTCATCACAAAAATCCCAGTAATCAGGATCTTCAAAACTAGAAGAACTACTTGAAGATGAACTGTCAAGGCTGGAAGAGCTACTCGAAACTAATGTCTCTTCATTGACTAACGCAATCCCTTTTTGCATAGAAGCAATATAGCTTAGTCCAAATTCAGATCCAATTCTAGAATCTGTAATAATTGTTGCCGTCGATCCTTCAGCAACAGTTGTAGTGGGAATACTGGACATTAAAACAGTCCAATCCGAACTAAATGAAGTTAATTCAATAGCTGATAGAAATTCGATAAAAGCGCCAGAATAATATGTGTAGTGGGATTTCCCGTTAACTGTCCAATACGAATTCTCTTGAAGCGGTTTATCTACTGATTGGCAATAAATGTCATCTATTGATGTCAAGACATTTATATTTTCTCCACCTCTGTCTGGGCTTTCAATAAATAAACCTCCGCCATTGGCAACATACGGTTCTATTTTTTCATGTACATCATTAGAAACTAACTCCGGAAGCCCAGATATGTAAATAACATCAAATATAGAAAGATCTCTAATAGCTATATCTTGAAAAGAAAGTTTTGTAATTCTAATCTGATGCAGTCCCGATAACGCAGACATCGGCATATAACTTGCATTATCAATGAGAGCAATATTAATATCTTCATTATCGAACCTTTGACCAGTCCACTCAAGAAGGTTGCGCCAGAAAGATACAGGGCTTGCCCCGTGATACGTTTTATGACCGCTCACTCTATCAGTAATAATACAAATACGACCTTCACCGTATTGCCTTACTGCTAATGATGCATAATTACTCATTAATTAACCTTCTGTATCTTCTGCCCGCTAAATAGCATTGCGAAATTTGCAACTGATGGAACATGAGTCTCATCATATGTTGTAAATTTCATTCCAATTTTTAAATTCTCATATTCATTAATATCAAAGAATCTTTCAAGCGGAACAATACGATAATCATTCCAATCATTCGATTCGGTACTGCATATACCTATTTGAACCTCTGTATTAATCGGCTCCGTAATATCAGCAACAATTAACCCCTTATTAATATCTGCCCCGTTCTCCAAAGAAAAACGAGTTGTAAAGAAATATGAAGCCTGCTTTGTAGAATATATAAGAGTTATATCCGTAGTTGCCGGACTTACTTCGCCTTGAGATTCCATATCTATTTTTATTTGAGCGTATTGTCCTTTCAAATTTACAGCGCTCAAATCTCTGATAATGTTAGTCCCTTCTCCGTTTTGGGATTTAAATGTATTGTCCCATCCCTTAGATGTTAATTCTTCAAGCGAATCTGCGGTCTTGATACTCACAAGTATCTCCGTATTTTCTGATTTTGTCTCAGTCCATCTAAGCGTTCTCCACGCTCCGATGTCCTCCTGTACATAAAGTGCAGGACTTGTAAAGACTCCGTTAACTTTTTCTACAGCTACCGCAGCAGGCTTCTCAATATATTTCCATTTTACAATCTCTTTTTCCTCATTTACTTCTATAATTCTATTATACAAGGCATATGTATATTGCTGTGAAGCAGAATTTGATATCCCCATCCCATCCCTGACATTCGCCCATATCGTTCTATTTCCAGTAAGATAGCCATTTATAACAGACTCCTTACATTCTAAAACTCTCCCCTCAGAGGTTAATAGGATAACTGCATTAATAGAGTCATCTTTTGTCATTTTAGTTATATGCTCATCATCGGGCAATACAAGTATTGGGATTCCCCTACAGCTAGAAGTGTCCGGAGCTTGCGGGTCAGGGGTAGCCGTAGTCGTAGTTGTTGTAGTTGTTGTAACGAATCCTAATGAAAAACTACCATCGCTTAAATCTTTATCTGTATCGCTTGCCGTATTTGTAGATAGCCATTCAATATATATTTTATAATCTTCTCCGGTAGGTATCGCAAACGGAACTGTCCACAAAAAATCTCCATCATTTGATGTTTGAGATACAATTTCTTCAACCTCTTCGCCATCTTTATAAAGCGCAAGTCTTATAGCATCATTTAATCCCTTTGTAGAACTCCATTGAATATTTATGTCCTGACCCAGCTCAAACTGTTCACCTCCATTAGGATACGTTAAAACTACAGATTTATTAACATTTGGATCTATTTCACTTACAAACGGAAGCTCATTATTACCCCCACCTATAGTTCCATCTGGGGCATTCGACGAAAATACATTCTCTGGTAATTCACCGCAATATAACAAATAGAGCTTATTATCTATTGCAGCTAGATTCACGCCCAGATCAATATTTAATATATCATAGACATTAGTCGAATTAGTATCAAATAATAATTTTAGTTCATTACCTAAAAGACTATACACTCTGGCCTTATTATAGCTTCCCATAAGAATTGAAGACCCATCTTTTTCTATACATGACAAGCCCATAGATCGATTTAATGGGTATGTCTCATAAATTTGTGAAGTTCTTCCTAGATCAACTATAGAAGTTATATTGAAAGATTGAAAGTCGATAAATGAAAATTCGCCAGTAACATTTCGTATTGACTCAATATTTTTATCTCCCATGTCTAGTAACGACCACTCAGAGCCGTCATATGTTACTATATTTGATGCTTTCATGGCTAAATAAATTTGACCGTTAAAGACATCAATTTCTTGGATCTCTCCATATGAATGGTAAAAAAACTGCCACTGATTATTTATAGAGTCATAATAATACACTTTCCCTCGTTCAGTCGCAGCATAAACTACGCCATTATAAGTCACGAATCCAACTATAGATCCATCAAATTCTCCGTAATATGAATATGAATCATCTAGCATATTAAAACGATAAATTTTACCGTTCGGATTTGTACCGGCATATAAGTAATTACCATAGATATGAAGGGAAGAAACATTTAAATCGTTCACGGAATAATAAACGCCCCAATGATACCTGTCAATACTCCTTAGTATTTCTCCTCTTGGACCTGTTCCGATAAAACAATATTCTCCGTAATAGGATATGTCCCATGTATAATTCCCATCATAAGCTTCAATAGTAAAAGGAACAAGGCGAGATGCAGATTTATCGTGTAATGATGAGCTAGAGCTGCTTGAACTATCAAGAGAACTTGAAGAAGAAGAACTATGTTCATAAGAAGATGAACTTGAAGAGGAAGAGCTTGAGTGTTCCCAGCTACTACTAGAGCTGCTGCTGTAATAATATGATGAACTACTTGACATTATTTGTTTTTACCCTTTAATTCTGTAAACCCATAAGGCAATTCCCATGGACGATAAGGTTTCTTTTCATTATAATTCTCTTTTCCAATATCATCCCCAACATAATTAATTGTCATGTCATTAGGCCCACGAGCAGTTGCATCTATTCGTTCTCTAACAACAACCATGAATTCCTCTTCCTCTATATACGGTATATGAAGATTATTTGATATATCTAGCGAAAATGAAATGATACCTGAGGATGATATATTTGAGTCATGAACATGATGGATTGATAACATGGTGATATCATCCATTGCTAAATCTGTAACTGCAACTTCAGCCAAAGTATCTTTATCTAACTTATATATTTTAGCGCTCATATCCTGTATATATTCCCCGTGCCAGTTCCCGAATACTCTGAATAATTCCCGGCGGGAGGCCAAGACGAATCGGGAACAAGATTAACATATAAATCTGTTAAACCCCCTGACCAATCAGGTTTATAAATTTTATAGTAAGGCAATCCAAATGCAATGTTATAGCGCATAATAACGCCGTAATCATTTTCGAATATGCCATTCCCCCATACATCTGTTTCAGTTCTTCGATAATACCCGTTACAAACAGTATCTTCTGTAAAATTATCCCCATAATATTCTGCGGCAATAAACATAGAAGAACTTGAACTTTCCCCAACTGAACTACTTGAACTCTCTCCAAAACTAGTAGTACTGCTTGAACTTTCTCCGCCCGAACTATTTGAACTATTTCCAAAAGATGAACTAGAGCTTGAATCCATTGAGCTTGATTCGCTTAAATCGCCGGAGCTGGAACTATCAAATGAACTAGATGAACTAGAACTGCTTATTTCGTATCCTTCGCCATCAACAATAGCCTCCAAACAACAATTTGAACCCTTATAAACAAGCTTGAACGGAATAATTGCGCCCGCCAGCTCATTACTTCTATATGTGCTTAATAAAGCGCCAGTATCTGGGTTATACGATCTTGTTTCAAAAAATATCTCCGTTCCCGCCGGTTCTGGAACAGTTACATAAGTTATTTCTCCTAACGAGCCAGTATTACACATGTTTTGCGCAGGAGCAAAATTAAAATTGTGTCCAAAACTGCTAGGATATTTAGTCGTTTCATAAATAGTACCGCTATGAGTTTTTAATGAATATATATGTTCATAATAAGCCGATCCCTTATCAAAGACTACATAAAATGATTGATTATTTTCTGTAGTCTTCATAACAGCGCCAACATTTCCCCCGCCATCTGGGAATTCTTCAAGGAAAATTACACTCCCATTTAAGTTTATAATTCCGATAGATGCGTCCGTCCAATCTGCTCCAACCTCAGGTATATCCTCGAAAATAAAGTTTGCTACGCAATCGCCTATAATTATCGCTTCGGAAGAAGACGAAGAGCTACTTTGGCATTCTACAGGAATATATTGCCTTTCTTCTTCTGAAGTTAAATATACTCCGTTTGAATTGCTCCACTGAGATACTCGTACAACAGAAGCGCATTTAGAAGAAAGAGAAGTATTACTTGCAAAAATAGAACCATCTAATTTTATTTTTGCTATCCATCCGCCACCTCCATAACAACCTACAGCATACACATAATTTCTTGTAGCCGACTTCTCTATATTAATATCCAAAACTCTTCCGCCGCTAATAGCCGAAATCTCATCGAGAAGGCTAATATTTAGTCCGCTTGTCAAACTTCCATTTAAATATTTTAATTTTCTAATAACATCATTTTCTAAAATCCATAAATTATTTTCAATATCTACATCAGCAGATTCCACATCTTCTGAATGAATAATATTTAATGAGCTATAAGGAACATAATTCTCGACAGAAGCACTACCAGAAACCTTTATAATTATTTTCAAATTATCATCAAAAACATAACAGCCCGTATCTGGACAGGCTATAACCACAGTAGGTTTGCTGAGAGATGTTATTTCATCTATAGTGTTAAGATTAGAATCTAATCTAAATAATTTTTTAGATCCTGAATCCGTCATCCAGCACCCTCTATCTATAGAGAAAATGTAATTAATATCATTGGCCATAGGAACTGCGTATTGAATGGCGCTTACAGAGGTCGGAGAAGAAAAACTTTTAGAAAAAAGTATATCGCCACTATAGCTACTCTTAATAAGTTTTTTACTCGTAGTATAATAAAAGTTCCCATTTGACCATACATCACTATATCTCCATCTATTGCTAAACGCTAAATCATTAATTCCGGAAACATAATAAAATGGTTTAGAGGGAGAGCCTCTAAGCTTTTGATATCCAACTGGAGAAAAAGCTGCATGCCCTATATCTGGAGAATATGATTTTTCTAATGGATTTGTCATTTTATCCCCACCTCTACTTCAAAGTCAGACAACAACGGAGATGGATCTGTTATAGAACTTCTCTGAAATATTACTGTAAATTCTAAATATCTACCGACAAGATAAAACTCAACTCCATCTTGGACTGTGATCGGAGACGGAAATTCAGTTGGTGACGATGAAGCTGCTACCTCAAATTGTAATGAATTAATGCCGGGGGAAACGGTCCCATTTGAAGTTATCTTTCTCCATTGAGACCCATTTGACTTTGAATCGATAATATAACGAGCAGATCCATAGAGCGGAACAATATCTACTTCGTCTACTGTTCCTGTAAAATTAGTATAGTTATAATGTTGACCCCCAAAAACAAAAACTGAACTTCCATCTTCAAATGTATTCCACTCTTCTTCTTCGATGTCCCATGCCGCAACCTTATCACTGCTTCCAGATAAAATCCATGCGTAAGGTTTTTCGCCCACATCACGCATTATTCCTATACCTGCCTGACCAGCCCCGATAGGAGAGGTTGCAGAAATATATATGTCTCTATCCGAAGGTTCACCTCCCATTGGGTCAGGGAATATCGTTATTGTTCCATCTGCATATTGCTTATGATTTTTAATAACCGCAATCCCACCATTAGCTGACCCAGAATAATAGCTAATATATATATCCTCCGTCCTATCAACATCCACTTCGCTATCATTCCTTACATAAACTGCATAGTGCCTCGGAGATAAACCGGCCTTAGGAATTCTGAAAGTTGCTACATAGTTCCAAAAATTAGAAAAATCATTTACTACATCAACATTAATTCTATAAATGTACCCATTAATCTGAAAATTAGCGCAATAAATATAGCCACGAGAATAGGCGATGCCATAAGTTCCCGCCATCCCATCATCTAAGAACTGATCCATAGTATAATTAATGCTAGGATCATCGGCGCTAAATAAGTTGACTGCCCTACTACGATCATTAACCGACCATATATAATTATTAGATAAACTGCAAACTGCTCCATATGAAGAACCGGCTCCGGTTCCCGTGCGTTCTACAACTACACCGCTTCCCCCATACCCACCATTACCGATAATCTCATACCAAGTGTCTTCCGTTAAAGCAGACGCCTTATTTACCCATATATGTTGGTTCACATCTTCCGTAAGTCCTCGTATTCCGTTAGTATTCGTAAGTTGTGTCCCCGGCAAAGCGACTTTTTTGGTCTGAGTGGAAAACTCTAATAAAACAGCATCATCACTACCATAAGGTTTTATATCGCTAGGACCAGTCGATGTATTTAAGCAATCATTGCGGCAGCTCCCCTGTTCAACACTACCTAGTTTAATTACCGTACCTCTACTTCTATTAGCCACCCAACAATCTCCGTTAGAAGTTACCGCAGTTCTAGAAGGATTTGGGTAGCCACTCCCAGTATAGTATACTCCTCTCTCAACTGGGCTATCTACTGTACTTACATCAAGATACGACATAGTGCCAAGATTTGAGTTGGGAACCCATAAATGAGAGAACGCCCTTTCCTCGTCTGATAATTGTAATGAACTATCAATTGTGTTTACACTAAAATATTGCGCATTATAAATATTAGAGTTTGCAAGAACGTCTAGCAAATTCAAATTATCAAACAAAATTGTTACAAACTCAACGCCAGAAGAACTACTTGAAGAAGAACTATACCAATCCGAAGCTATAATTTGCGGGACTTCATTTCCAGTCACTAAACGCCTTATTGTACATTCGAGGTTACTATATTTAAATGGCGTATCCAATACATAAAATGGATATCCGCTAATACTATTATTCGCAATTGGAGGATTCCCCAATAAAATATCTTCCTCATCCATTCGTATGCACATGGTAGGCTTATACCCCTCAGTATTGGCATACGCTGATAAACCATTATTGTCCCATATAAATTCCATGAATGTGGATTCACCTGCATGAATGCTTGTTACATTATCAATTAATGTATATTTGCAGTAAGATGACCATATTGTGAATTCAAGACCGTTAACCGTCAACGCAACAGATATAGTCGGAATTGAACAATCTATTTTACCGGGGTTTACGCCCCACAATAAATGTTCATCTATTTCCGCATTTGATTTCAATAATGGCCAATAGACTCCGTTGTAAATGTTATATGGAAGGGAGATAACCATCCCAACATATCCCTGAGTCAAAGAAAATAATTTTGATGCATCTGGACAATATATCAGGCCTTGATTTGATCTTGTTTTCTTCAAACCATATCCGAAATTATCAAAATCTAAATCATAACAATCCCAATTTTCATCAAAGTGTCCTTTATACCCCATTCTGGATTCATTATCTATTACGGGGGTAGTGATCGACCTAATATTCTTAAGGTCGCTATAGTATGTCACGCCATTTTTTATCCCTGTGCTCATTTATAAGAATAGTTATGAATAATCAAAGAAAACCTTGTACGAACCATTTGCCGCACCAGATAATGTCGCTCCGACCTGAATATCCAAGTAAATATAATTGCTAACATTCGAGGATCTTGACCCAATAGATACATTATTTGCATTACTGGCAGATGCAGTTGAATTCAATCCGGCAAAGTGTCTAGATAATGGCGTAGAAGATTTAACAGCATCAAATATTAAAGTATCTTCTATTCCAAAATTTCCGTTTGAAGCGCTTCCATCGGCACTGATTCCTTGCGGATCTCCATTTACTGTGATACCTCCGCTTGAAACTAAACCAATCTTAATATTACCCACGGACGAAACTTCATCAAAAGCAACATCAATCACCTTGACTCTGGTATGAGTTCCGGAAGAAACTCGGCCAAATTTCAATATTGAAATGTTTCCCAATAATGCCCCGCTTTCGGGATGGTATTCTCTAATTGTTATGTTCACGGACATTTTAATCCTCCTTCCTTATTAATTTCCCGTTGTAGCGAGAATTTTTAGACAAATTTTCTCTTGCCCATAATGGTCTCAAATTAGAATAATGAAAACACTCTTTTTGTTCAGATGGTTGAGTCAAATCGAACACTGCACATGGCTTTATGTGATCGATATGCCACTCGCCATAATTATCCCAAGCCATACCTTCTTTAAACTTTGATTCTAACCAACTTATGAAGCGAGGCATAGAGCATCCAATTAAGTTGGCGGTTGTATCCGATTTGATTGCGCCCATCCGCTTAACTACAGTTTGTATTCTGCTTTGCATATTTTTTCTAATTCGATAATCCAAATCATTAGCTCTTTTATCTCTAAAATACTTGTTGATTTTATCTTTATTATCTTCCCTATACTTTTTCCCATACTCTGAGATAGAACCCTTATTATTCCCATAGTACTTTCTCTCGTATGTTTTTCTTTTTTCTGTCTTAGCAAAGCGTTTATTATTTTCTCTTATTTTTTCTTTGTGAGTCCTTCTGTACTCAATAGAATATTCTTTAATTTCATCTTTATGGGCTTCTCTGTATGTACGATCTATTTCTTTTTTCTTATCTTTATTTTTTTCCCTATATTTTTTTCGAGCTTCTTCACCTCGTTTATTTGAACATGATTTACATTGCGAAACAAACCCTTTGGAGCGATCTTTTCTAGAATAAAAATAATCTCTTGTTAATGGATATTTTTTACCGCATTTGGTGCATTGTTGGTATTCCATCTTTGCCTTCTCCTATCTAGGCATAACCCATTCTTTTGTTTGTACTCCGCTCCAACCATAGCGGTCATCTCTTACTTGTATATTTACGTAATATTTTTTGCCGGGTTCTAAATTATCCCCCCCGCCATAATAAATCGAGTTCTTATTTGTCTCAATAATACCTGAATCCCATTTATCGCTTAAATATTCTTCTGATCCAACAAAAACTCTGATTGCTGAAACTGAAGAATAGACATCAATTGAATCGTCTCTAACCGCCATACAGGTAACATCGCTAACTCCCGTATCGAATAACCCATAAAACGTCATATCGTTGAGGTCTATAATTCCAACCAACCCATTTGTTAAAACATTTACAATATGTCTATTCCCTGAATTAAATGAAATTCCAACCGAATAATTTATAGATTGCGTAGTCGTCGTAGTCGTCGTAGTTACTATGTCAGATATACTAAAATTTTTACCTATATCACTATGCTCGGGAAGCTCAGTAGCCGCAATCCAAGTAATCTTAATTTGATAGTCAATCCCATTAACTAAGTTATTTGTAGGCGTCCATTTGTATACCCCAGTATTGGATGTCGCCTTCGTAATTGTTCCCTCTAAAATACCGCCTTTATACAATTCAATCTTAACTTGATCAGTTGCAGACTCAGCAGATCCCCACAAAATCTCAACTTCCTCCCCCTTTACGATCCATTCTCCATTAGACGGATATTTTACCTGAACCTTATTTGTAGAAATACCGCTAGTTGTTGTCGTAGTTGTAGTATAAGGCTCAGCAGCTCCGCCCTCAACGACTCTTAAAATATTATTTTTTGAATCAAAAACATAACTCATAAAATTATAAACAGAGCTTCCACTTAATTCAACAAGAATATAGAAGATTCCTTGATCACAATATGTGCAATACCTAGCCGTTCCATTGGAAATCGTTTCGCTCATCGCTATACTAAACAAATCCGGCTTTAAAATTCGAATAATGTCATTATTATCACCATCAAACACAAGACATACATATCCCGAAGGAGATACCGAGAAATCAGCTATATCGTATCCCCTGATATTATAAACAGCCTCTTTAACTCCATTAACCAATTTCCATAAAATGTTTGTTCCAGCAACAAGATAGGCCTGATGATATTCTGACCATAATATCTTATGCGGGGCGTCAAACCCCTCAAATTCGCTAATAATACCCATTGTAGACGTACTTCTCTTGACAACCTTGCCAGAGTATGCCTGTACAGTCCATATATTATCATCCTTAAGCGTAATTACATCATTATCGTTATTTAAGATTGACATTGACGTATAAGCCTCGCTGACAACGTTCCCGCCTCCATAAAAATCATCGATTAATAATTCCATTAAATGATCGTAAGCCGTTAAATAAGTTTCATTGCTATCTGGGAAGTATATGGTATGCGGAGCAGATGCAACAGCGCTGCTAAATGTTTCCGTTATAGATTCAGAATCGTATTGGAAACGTTTCAGGGTATTTCCAGAGTTTCCAATCCATACGCCTCCGCTTATTGGATCTTCGCTACTAGACTCTATCGAAACAGAGTTAGAACCAAATATATCATTTGACCATGTAAATTTAGGGACATTAAACGAATCTTCTGGCGATTTATACCCATATATTTCTTCCTGCATTCTTACGTTATAATCTTTTAATCCGCTGGCATCTTTTGCCATAATTTCAACGTGGAATGAGTTCTTATGCTCATATTGTGAATATTCATCATGGGGGACGTACCCCGGAGCATCATAAGTTGTTATTTCAGGGTTTGTATTACCTACAAGAATCTCATAATCAAAATAGTTTTTAGCAGATTCAAGTTCAAATGTAATAGTTCCGCCGCTTGAAACCGCTGATTCAGCAATTAATGAAAATGGAATCAGGTTATGATGCTCTTGGTGAACCAAAACTCCATATAAACCTCTAACAAAAAATTCTGAACTGCTTGACGAAGAAGAAAGCGAACTACTAGATGAAGTTGAAACACCAAAGCTGGAGGAAGAAGAAGTCATCAGAACTCCTCCTCGGCAAGAACATACGCATCTCCAATAATATAATTATTGTCTCTAAACACTTGCGCTATACGCCAATAATTTTTGTTATCTCTAACAACAACAAAGGCATTCCCGCTTGAAAGGTCTATATCTAATCCTCTTGTATTGTTATAAATAGATGATAACTTATTTACAATAACTTGACGGTTACGAACATCCATCATATATATATTAGATTCCGCAGTCCACCACAATCTCCATCTAACGTGATCATAGGCCATCGTATTTGCTAGAGGAAGTAAATTTACAAATGATTGGGTTAATTGAACATCTGTAGAGCTAGCTCCCAATTCGCATGAGAATGTACAATAATCGACTAAATCTCCATTTGAGGCATAATAATAAACTATTCCAGTATGAATTCCAGAAAAAGCCTTAATAAAGACCCCTCCAAGATTAATTTCGGGAATAATTGAGTGCGGAAGAACAATCTCATTAATTGACGAAATAAATTGATAATTACCTATATTAATTTTGAGAGCTTTTGAATTCCCCATATCAGCAATCCATAGTGTCCTTTTAATATAATTGAACCTAGCATCCATTGGCATGCTCATCGTTCCATATCCACCAAGTTCTCTATATACCATGATGCTATAAAGCGGATTATTGGGAGATTGCGGATAAACAACAATTTGTCCGCCATTTTCAAGCGGTTCAGTTGTGACAAAATACCCATCCGTTTGATTGATATTAACCGAACGTACAATTTTACCATTTAGCAATATATTACGGTAATCTATCCGATCTTCATTTTTAATATCTACACTATTAATTGATATACTCATTTTTTACTCTTGACATATGCTTACCCCGTTACTCATCGACATATGTTTATCACCTAGCCGCCCCTTTCGGAGCAACGGGTTCAGCTTACGCATAGAGGTCTTAACAACGCATTATGTTACCGCCTAGACTCTTTATTCTAGACATCTATCTGTTCAACCAGATAGTTCGGACTATATCTTAACCATTTTATGGTCTTGGGCGCTCGTGTTGGTATTATTGTTGGAACTCAACCATTAGTCTCTACACCTTCTAAGAAATTTCTATCCATCCTTAGCTTGGCTCGGGATTATCAGTTCTTGACTTTCCCCGAATTCACCCAATGTCGGGCCTGTTGTTTTTATCTATTTATTCAATTTTTATATATGTAATTCCCTTTCTTTTGTTATATTAATCGCAAATAGTAAGCGCTTGACAACTAACCGGATAATCAGGTTTTTGAGTTTCCGATGGCCATCCAGTTATATCATCATCCTCATGATCATCATAATGACCGCCATAATCGCAATTCGTACAGATCCCGCTAACGCTAGATACCATGCATATTTCATAAATTAGAGTCGATGCGGGAGAAGACCAAACTATTTCTCCCGTTGATCTTTCTCTAATCCTCCAAGAAATATGCTCTACAGTTAAAACGAACTTTATATTTGACAATTCATCAAGAGTTAACGTGTCTGCATCTGATTGGCAATCATAGATTAATTCGATAAGCTTATCCTCTAACTCAGTATAATCTACAGAAGCGTCTCCGATACCTACCCCTCCCCCGATTACCTCATCATTATGTACCTCAGCATTCGTCCATTCTATACCATCAATTGTCCATCTCCTATTAGAATCATCCCACACGCCAACATCTGCGGAAATATTACACAACAATGGGTCTCTTAAGCACATACGAGATAATTCAGGAGGATAATAATCAATAAAAGGATAGTCGCCAATAGGAATGTCTCCAAAAGACATTTGCGTTATTATTATTGGATCATCATAGTACTTGCAACACTCATGGCAAGAACTTTCAGAAGTATATCCTCCCGACGTAGAACTACTAGAACTGCTCGAACTGCTTGTATAGCAATATGGATCTTCATTGTCATCCACTACAACCAATACTTTACTCTTACTTTCTTTTAATAAATCTCCCGCATGGTTAGTATACGTACAATAAATATCTGTTCCCTCAAGTTCGCCCCTGCTCCATTGAGTCAAAAAGGCTCGCTCTCCATTTAATACGGCTAGTTCGGGATAAACTGAATTAAATCCATTTTCATCGCTTCCTTCAAAATAATAGACATCCCAATTTGCGTTAACAAAAAAGACTTTAAATTTGGAAGAATCACTATGAATAGCGCAAACAAGATCACTCGGAACAATGCCGTCCCCTATCCCCTCAATATCTACGAGAATCTTATTCCATCTTATATTTTTAACGAACAGATTAGTTTCAGCGCCCGCAACAAAAACTTGCGGATTTGCATTATCATCTAATGCAATTCCAATCTTATTGAACCCAGATACTATATAAGATGTAGTTTGAGCGGTCTTTAATTTTGAGAACACTGTTGTTGATCCACTTCCCTGCGTTCCGTAACTATCTACAGTTGTCATACGAACATTAAAATAAAGCGCTTGATCCTCTAGCCAAGCAATAGATAACACTCCTTGTTCCTCAACCGCCGATCCGGCAACGGCATAATCAATAAGATTACCATCAAAAATAGAAGCGGGCAAAAGTTGAAATGAGCTAAAATCCCATTGACTTAAATCAATATCAAAGAAATTATACCATATACCCTGTGCATCATAATAAGTAAATCCGACTTTATTGCCGCATGGAGATATCTTTAATGATTCAATATTATCTATTTCGAACGTATTCTCCCCCAATGTTCTCCATGTATTTAAAGAACTAGAATAAATTCTTATCCTACTATCCGATGAATACGTACATATAATTGTATTGCTATCTGTCAAAGAACTGCTGGAGCTAGATTCACTAGAAAAGGAACTACTAGAACTACTTGAATCGACAGAGCTAGATGAACTTTCACCAAAAGAGCTTGAGCTTGAGCTTTCACCAATTGAGCTGGAAGAGCTTTCCATTAAACTGCTAGAAGAAGAACTTTCTCCGAAAGAACTAGAACTGGATGTTACTCCAAAAGAACTAGATGAAGAAGAACTTTCTCCCATCGATGAGGAAGAACTTTCCCCAACAGAACTAGATGATTCAGTATCTGATGAGGAAGAACTTTCCCCAACAGAACTAGATGATTCGCTTCCAGATGATGATGAGCTTTCCGCTAAAGAACTGGATGATTCGCTATGTATAAAAGATGATGAACTACTGCTAGAACTATGAGAGCTATATTGAAGTGATGACGTACTGCTACTAGAAAAAACTCTGCCACGATTTGTCCTTACTACTCCAATCCATTGTACATCATCATTTACATCTAATATCTCTTCGTCCCACGTTGATCCATATCCATAATCAACATTCAACAAACTACCATTTGCCGTTCGTCTGGAATAAACTATAACTGGACGATTATTATCAATAATTATGCTATTATTGGATGAAACGATTTCCTCCTCTGACCATCCAACCATACTTTGACCACGCACAGCCCATTGTAGACCATCCCAAAAAGTGTAATGAATCTCATTATGTCCATTTTTCTTATCCAACCAAGACAAATGCGGAAAACCTCTTGAATCTAGAGCCATAGACGGCGAGCTTGATTCAAAAGCTGTCTGCGATATATTTGGCTGATTATTTAATGGAACAAACTTCATAAAACGACCTAAATGCCCTAAACCAAACAGGGTATTGGGATTCTCCATTGATCACAAATAGAATAAAGATCCCGTTTAAAGATATTAGTATAATACGATTTTTCTGATGCAATTTCCTGTTTATTGCGTTCTATCTCTTTATCCGCTCTTCTGCGATTATAGCTATTTGGAATGCGACTTTTTAAGTACTCTCCAATATCGTTAGGCAAGATCGTATCGCATATATATAGTTTGTTATAAGTTATATTCCACGCACCGGTGGCATAGGGAGCATTATCTCTAAATTTATGTCCAATATGAATATCTGTATCTATTTTACAGCATCCTCCGGCCATCCATGTTTTTAAACTCATGAACATTTCAGATCCGCCCCACATCTTCAACCCCTTTAGACCATGAATATGTTCAAACCAAGACTTCGAAATGCCATAATTTGCCCCCAAAACACATGGAATTTCATATTTCCCGGGTGCATGAACATTCCTCCATTTTGGCTCTAAAATCTCCTGTGACCCATTTAAAAGAACAATATCTGCGCCTCTATATCTATCTCTTGAACGGTGAAGATCCATGTTCCCGTATCCCAGCCCCATGCAAGTAGTACACCATAATGTGGATGGTTCAGACTGGATGTTACTTATCATTCTAGACATCCATCCTTTCGGAAAACGCATATGTGCATCAATAATAAATAAATTTGGAGAGGTCGCCATTTCTGCGCCTAATTGACGACAAGCATCTACTCCAATTCTATGTTTATTTCTAACTATTTTTATTTCCTTGCTTTCATATATTTTTGACGCTTCATCGGAACAATCATCTATAGCGATGATTTCAAATCGTTTCGGATGGGCAGTTTGATAGATGCTATCGATAGTATTTTGAGGCTCTTCCCTTTCATTAAGAAAAGGCATAATTATGCTTATGTCTTTCATAGTGCTTATTATACAAATTACACAAAGACTTCAACCGTTAACTTTCCTTTGTTTCCCAAATAAGTTGCGGTCTCAGAATCTTCAATTCTCAATAAAATATTTGCTCCTTGACCTTCGACAAATATCGTATAATTATGCTTTTTCGTATAAGATCCTGTAAAAAATCCAGACAGGCTTTCTACAGTTGCTCCATCCCTAATCATTTTAACATTAGAATGAGCTGATGGAACTGGTGTTGAACATAATACATCTCCTTTAGGAATCGAATAACGGTAAAAGGCATCATGTGAATATCCGTCATAAGTTCCTTGACAAATTCCCGCAGCAAATTCAGCATCCGTCCAAGGCGTATATTTGTCTGAAATCTTAAGTTTGTAAATAATACCGTTCTCCAGATAAGGCCCCTCAGCAAAGAAGTTATTTTTTGCAAAAATATCAAACGATCCTACATACTCTCCTATTGAACTACTGGAGCTATCCCTTGAACTGCTAGATGAACTATTCCCCCATGAGCTACTTGACGACGAACTGCTTTGGCTTTGCGTACTGGATGAGCTATCCCATGCTTCGCTCTCGTCCTCCATATTAACCTTTCTTAAGACCACTTCCGGAGCATCAAGATCAAGAATAATTATATTACTTGACGCATTTGAATCCTCGTATCCATCTATATCGGTTAACGACATTTTAAAAATAACAGAAGATGGATAATCAGAACTATAAGTTAAATATGGATACCATACAATATGATTTTGACCCGGCATAATACTCGTTCCAATATCCCCTCTTAAATTATCAGAACTTATCTCTGTGAAGTTAACTCCATTTTCTGACAATTGAACTGAAACTTTCGTGTTATTTATTTCAGACCGTCCAAAATAATCATAATAAATATCTACCATTCCACTTCCATCAGATCTTTGGCTTGCCCCCATGAGAGTTACACCCGGAAATGCTTCTGAACCATAAATTAACTGCTCCGCATAAAAGACATGAACAACTGAATCAACATCTTCAATATCCAACCGTGCAAAAACGGTATCAATATCATTCCCTTCAGAACTATCATCATCTATTTCAATTTCAAATGCCCTTGATCGGCTATAACCATAATTATCAACAGCCTCTAAGTGATTAAGATCGTTTTTTGTCCACAATGTATAACGAATCCTAGTAATTCTTTCTTCTCCGGCTAGAACTCTAAAAGACATTAATACATGCTTGTCTCCTTTTCGCAAAGACGTTCCATCATGCCTAGTTAATTTTAGATTATCTATCGCAATAGATCCTTGCTCTATAGAGATATCATATGTCAATGAATCCTCCGCAGGAACATCAAAAAGAATCTCGGCGCTAACCAAATCGGCAACATATGGGTTAAAAAGTATTCCATTAACGCCCATATCATCTGATAGAATTCCATTATCATCTGTTAAAATTATTCTAGCAGGATCTCTAAGCAATTGATTGGACTGGGCATAATTATCAAACATATCTTCAATTTCTTTAGCGAAATTAAATCTTTCAACGGATGCGATCATTCCAAATAAACGATCTTTCGCCAACGTATAAATATCTGGGAATCTTTCTGAATATGTAGCGGCCTTTTGAATTATGGTCTCCGCTTGAATGCCACGAGTCATACCGTAACCCAATATCTTTGATGGATAATAGTCGGCAGTTAATACTGGATGCTGAGACATAAAAAGAACTGCCACTTGATCAGCAACTATTGCCCTTTTCTGATCATCTGTAAGCAAATTTTGATTTAATGACTCAAAATCCGCAAAAATAGTATGACTAAAGATATTATTTAAGTTTGCATATTGAGAAACTGGAGTGTTTAATAAATCAATACCTCCTTGCGTGACATCATTTAATTCCTTCGATGCTGAATATGTTAGCAAATGCAATAGCGCCATATTTTTATTTGGATATGCTCCTTCATATGGTATTTCCAAACGAGCATCAAGAAAATATTCATTTGTAACATCTACTCGTATTACAATCATTCCCATTAGTCCGTAATCGGTAAAAGCTCCAGTATTTTGAGAAGGAACTGTCCAAGACGCATATCTGGAATCATCATCAAGCGGAGTATCGAATCTATCGAATGACAAGATAACACCGGTATCTCCATTTATAACATTCAAATAAGAAATATTAACTGTATTTTTGCAGTATAGCCATTGATCGCCTATATACCCAACTCCGCCCCCTTCAGTAGCTATATGAAAGATAAGTTCCTGATCAGCGAAACAAAAGGCGTTTCCAATTGCAGAAGATAGTTTTGTGGCATGGCTTGTTTCAATAAAGCCCCAAATCGGTTCTGTTTCAATTAAAGATCCTCTTTGGCGTTTTTCATTTAGCCATTTTTCGTTAGGAAAACTTTTCCCCACCAATTCATCTTTGTTTAAAATATCCAATGTAAGAGAAACCATTGAATTTGATCCAGCGCTATCTTGCAAATAAGCATAGAATAAATTAGCAAATGGTTGACTTTCCCACTGATTTACCTTACCGCTATCATAATCTTTGATATCAGTATTTGCCCTAATCAGACTTATATTCTCTGTGGTATACATAATTTACCTAACTATAAAGGTCGAACCTATTATCATTTCTCCTATAACAAGATCACCGCTGCTACTGCTGCTATAGCCCCATGAGCTGCTGGAACTATAGCCGAATGAACTACTGGAACTCGAACTGGATTCAGCAGCATCAAAATCTATTATTCTTCCACTTCCTTCAACAATACAAATTTTATCGTCATATAGTTGATAAGATCTGACTGGTTTATATATCTCTATAGAATTTTCTAAAGATATGTCTCCGCCTCTAAAATAGGCATTTGTCATGATACTGTAGGCATCATCCAGCTTATCATAAAAAACAATCCTATTGTTCCCAGTGTCAGAAATAACAATCTTATCTTTATTATTCCTAGAGTAAGTTGCGCTGGAAGGATCATTTAGCGATATATCACTAACCCACAATAAATTAGGAGTTGTATTTTCATCCCAAGTTATTTCATAAACCTTATCGGGGTTCCTAGTTGTTACCAATAACGTATCATTGGCTTCTGAATAGGATACAAACTGAGGTAGAAGCATGGGTAATTCAATTAAAATATTAGTCAATGTCTTGTCTAATCCAATAACTCTATTATTATCAGTGTCGGCAACAATATACATACCAGAATAAATCTGTATAGCATGAGATGGGTTGTCAACACCATTAAATTGTCTAACCTTTACTCCTGCGCCTTCAATGGACGACAATACATATAATTTTGTTGAATCAGTTGCAATATAATTACCGTAATTATCAATGCCAATCACAGTGTAATTACTGCATTGTTCAATTAAATCAACTTTGTTAACTCCGTAGGCGCTTGTTAATATACCGTTATTGTCCGTTTTTGAAAACTGTCTAATAGATGGTAAAAATCGAACTCGAATTTGGGGGATATCTCCCTGATGAATATAATTATCCGAAAATTTCCATATTATTTTATTTAAATATCCGCCAACAGATGCTTGCAGTCCATACAACTTATCCCCTTTTATATAATTCACTTCAGCGGAAATAATTGTTAAATCATCTTTCCATACATCCTTTGAATGATATCTATATTCTAGCGCAGCATTAAATGTGTCCCATTTATTGCTATAGGCAAAAAGGTATAGTTCTATATAATCTCTATATACACGGCCTTTTTCCAAGCTGATAGTTATATCGCCTTGAACTATACTATTATTATTTTTCCAATTAGTATATGCCATGATTATCCATTACACAATAATAATTCATAAATAGATGTATAAGTGATACTTCCATTATTTGCCGTTATATTAAGGCGATAATAGCGATATGCATTTATATTTCCGATATCTCTAAATAATATAGGGTCTTGATCAGGATACGGGCTATATGTCTGCCCAGTAACCGTTTTTAATACGTCCCAATCCACATCGTTATTACTTCCTTCTAAAGTAAAATCCCTTGGGCCTTCGTCATAATAAGCCCTTATCATGAAGCGGTTTACGACTTGCTCATTGCCCGCACCAAGATCTATTTTAAGCCATCCTGTTGTATTAAATACAGAAGTAGACCATCGAGTGGAGAAAATTCCATCAAACGCTTTATATGCTTCATAACTAATTGGCGGAGGAGCAGTCGCCGCTCTAACCGTACTTGCAGAAACAACATAATTTGCAGGGGTTGTATCGCTAGTCATTATAGGATGAACTGGATTACAATCAAGCCAAGAGCTAGAGCTAGAAGAATCTAATGAGCTAGAAGAACTACTACTAGAAGAACTACTACTAGAAGAACTACTACTGGAAGAACTCGAAGAACTGGAGGAGCTAGAGCTTTGATCTAGTTCTCCTTCAGATGCTTGCCTCCATCTAGCAAACGAATATGATGGG
>Ga0265294_10000591_pt1 | contig 48302 bp, 38 predicted proteins | sample MunlanPumphouse3_FD_192504 | JGI IMG/M metagenome (GOLD analysis project Ga0265294, IMG submission 192504) | Groundwater microbial communities from a municipal landfill in Southern Ontario, Canada - Pumphouse #3 | ecosystem: Environmental > Aquatic > Deep subsurface > Groundwater | place...
TTACCGCATTGCTCCCGGTTGTTGAGCGGTCAAATCCCACCCCAAGACCATCGGCTTTGTGATAATAGGGAGGCTGCCAGTCCGGACGCGAAAAAGGATCATTCGCCCAGGGTTCCGGACCGTAATGATGCCCTGTATAGAAAAGATGATGCAATCCCATGGGCATCATATAATTAACAATCGCTTCCCGGGATTCCATCATCATTTGTGACAGGGCCCCGGTAAAAGAGTCCTCATTGGAAAAAGTCATGGCAATCCATTCCCGGGCTATTTCCCCGGCATCCAGGCGGTGATCCCATGCCAGACGTCCAAAGACGTACCAGTTTGCCTGGGCCAGGTGGTGCCCGGTCCAGTTACGATCCGTACCGGTATTGGCTACTCCGGCTATCGCCGAAACAGGATGGCCGAACACAGATCCGTCTGTTGTTGAGGCAACATACGTTCCCGGACCAAGTGCGTACGTATCCGAATCCAGAACTTCTTTGTAAAGAGGACCCAGGTAAGCCATCTGCCTGGACCATCCCAAATATTCCTGGGTGATCTGGAATTCAATCATCAAAGGAGTCCGGCGCATGGCCCCGAACAAGGGGGTAAAAGGTTCTCTCGGCTGAAAATCAACGGGGCCGTTTTTAACCTGGATGATCACGTTAGGCAGGAATTCCCCATCTAAAGGCATAAATTCTTCATAAGCCTGTTTGGCTCTGTCATCGCTGTCAGGACTGTATACAAAGGCACGCCACATAACCAGACCGTTATAAGGTTCCAGTGCCCGGGCCAGCATATTGGCCCCGTCGGCATGGGTCCTGCCGTAATCCAGGGGTCCTGACCTTCCTTCGGAATTCGCTTTTACCAGGAACCCTCCGAAGTCAGGAATGTAACTGTAGATTTCATGCACCTTTTTTTGCCACCATTCATTAACCAGGGGATCCAAAGGATCCGAAGTGGAAATCCCTCCTAACACCTGGGGGGAAGAAAAATTAACCGACAAATATACCCGGATGCCGTAATCCCGGAAAACATCCGCCAGCGCCGCAATTTTTTCCAGGTACACGGGTGTCAGGAAACGAGCGTCTGCGTTCACGTTGTTCAAAACCGTAGCATTGATTCCAATGGAAGCATTGGTCCGTGCATAATCCCGGTACCGGCTGCTGACCTTTTCAGGCAGTTCTTCCCATTCCCATAAGGATAATCCGGCATACCCCCTTTCAATGGAACGATCCGGATTGTCCCAATGGTTCAGGATCCTTAATTTGAAAGCCGGATTTTCAGTTATTTGCAGGTTTTCAAGACATTGGCCGGTCTGCATCAACCGCAACAGATGAAACACCCCGTACATCACTCCTATGTGGGTGCTTCCCGCTATGTAAAGCCGGTTACCGATGCTTTTGATCGTATAACCTTCAGGCCCTATCTTTTCTCGTTCCTTTGCTGAGAAATTGTCTTTAATCACCCTGTCTTTCCATGTTCCTGCCAGGATTCCCCCGTTTTTGAGAACTTCTTTTGCTGAAAGGCTTTGTATTGACAATCCTGTCATAAGTTCTACAGCATTATTTAGTTCTCTTACCGCTGCATCTATAACGGCCGACTGTTCTCCAATATAAAGTCCTTTGAGAAACGGGGCACAGGCATCCTGCATACCGGCATCCAGCGGTCGGTAACGCAACCATAGCTTGTACCCGTCTTCCCCTTTGGTATGATACACGTTATGGTAACTCTCCAAAGGGCCGAGGGATGAAGGAAGCAAACCGCCCGTATCTATCTCTATACGTTGCAGAACAAGAAAAGGATCCACTGCTCTTATGCGTAAGGTATGAAGACCCGGTTTGTCCAGATTATGGATCGTCCGGGATCGGATAATATTATTCGCCACCCAGGTTTCCCACTCCCGCTGGTTGTATGCACCATGAAGTTCCACTTCCCTGAAAGGCTGATTGTCGAAGGCAATGGCGTACCGGAGGCTTTTCCCGTGAAAATCCAGTGTAGGCGAAAACAATGTGTTTACCTTAATTTCCCCGGAAGAAAAGAAGAGTATGTCATAAGACAATTCTGCCGCCTTATCAGCGGGAATGTCTGCACATCCTTTTGCTGTTGAAATCCTCATTCCGGAGTGTGTCCTTCCGAAAACGGGAATATGTTCCCAAACCCAGGGTTCATCCTGCCTTCTGTGACTGTAATGTAAGGCTTCCATGGCCACATGAGCGTTGCTTTCAAAAAAAGCGCCTCTTGCGGGTAATTCCGGGACATCAGGATTGAATATGCTTACCGGAATACGCAATGTATTTCCTGTATCATCGGAAAATACTGTATATGTTTCCATTCTACCAACAGGAACTTTATCCCACTCGGCCGTTAAGAAAATCGTGAGCTGATCATCCACGGAACCCCGGGAGGAAGACACATGCAACCAAGGATGTTCGGTTTTCAGAGTAAAGCGTCTGGATGCTTTTCCGGTGTTGTAGATTTCAAAAAAGACGGTATCACAGCCGAAAGGATCCAGTTCCGGCAGGGGTGATGCATCCGTGTCAGGGCTGATCTTCAAACGACCTTCCTCCGGAATCTCTGTCCATCTGACGGCAGGCATTACATTAACAGGAGGTTCTTGCCAATAAGTATATCCAATATGTGTCTGAGACATCATGTGGTTCCATTTTCCGTCAGAAAGGCAATGGTGATAATACGCCGTCAATTGGGAATCCTTTTTAAACAGTTCCTTCACCCGAAGGGCCATATCGTTGGCAGAAGCCCGCCCCTGGTCCGCATAAAGATGATTTTTGGCTGCAGCTACGTACAGCTCATTCAGGTTGACACTTGCCTGTATAGGAAAAAGCACCATTTGGTAAAAAGCGTCTTTATAGGCGTTGTCTATTGAATCATACAAGGCAAGGGCGTCGCTTTCCAGGATCCTGTATTGTCCCACAACCCTGTCTGCTTCCCTGTAATGCTGCAGATGATAGGTGTTGGGGGATATCAATTCGGGTTTGCGTCTTGCATTGAACAAACTGTACCTGGTTATCATTTCCCCTATTTTGGCAGCATGGACCGGACCAAAATGTTCTGCAGCCCACTGCTGCGGAAATGACAACATACGTTCTTTTGTCATTGCCTGCGGGTCCCAGGCCATTTCCAGGAAAAAGGCAGTCGGGAACTCCATAGGTTTGATATCTCCCACATTGACAATCCATATACGGTCTACCCCGTGCCGGTAGCACAAATCCATCTGTTCCCAGATACGCGATATTAAATTGGTGTTCAACCATTTATAATTACGAGGCCCACCCACGTAATCAAAATGATAATACATTCCGTAACCGCCATTTCTTTTTTGTTCCAGTAATTGCGGAAGTTTCCGGACATTTCCCCAGTTGTCGTCACACAACATGAGCGTTACGTCATCGGGAACGCGCATGCCCTGATCGTGATATTCCTGAACTTCTTTATACAAAGCCCACATCTGGGGTGTTTCTTGTGCCGGTTTTCCTGACACCTCCTCAATGATAATACGCTGGTCCTTGATGATCTCCTCCAACAAATCCATATCTTGTTCCCGGCTCATAGGTTCATCCCCGTCTCCCCGCATGCCCACGGTCACTATACTTTCGTAATCTCCCATTCTTTCCAGCCCGGTACGCCAGAAATCACGAAGAACTTCCCGGTTTTTTCTATAATCCCAGGCTCCTTCCCCGTAACGGGCCCATTCTACGTGAGCCCGCATCATGGGTTCGTGATGGGAAGTTCCTATGACTATTCCGTATTCGTCGGCAAGCCGGGGATTGACGGGATCATCGTCGTAAAAGGCTCTGCCCCACATGGCCGGCCATAAGAAATTCCCTTTCAGACGCAGAATGTATTCAAATACGTGTTCGTAGAACGTGCTGTTGAACGAACCGTACTGCTGATGTACCCATCCGGCCAGAGCCGGGGCCTCATCGTTAATGAAAATTCCTCGGTAACGAACCGCCGGCTCTCCCGCCGTATACATACCAGGGATCATGTAAAGATCATGCTCCTGTTTTACAGGCACATCTGCCCAAAAATGAAGCGGTGTTACTCCAATATATTTTGACAGTTCATAGATTCCGTATATTGTTCCTCTTTTGTCACTGCCGGCTATTACCAGGGCTTTCCCCGGTATCTCGCCCTGAATATCAACAACGGTTATAATATACTTTTCGCGTTTCCCCTCCAGCAAATCGCGACCGATAACATTTTTTTGAATAAGACTGTCAATAAAGGGATTCTTTCCTGCCGTCCCCGCTATTATGAAAAACGAACCGTCGGGAACTGTGGATTGGATGTGTAAAACCGGGGCTGTCCCGGTCACTTTCTTCAGGTCTCTCTGTAAATGCCCGGCAACCCTTATTATCCCCGGGAAGTCCCTGTCCGATACCCAAACCGGAACGGGGACCCCGTCTTTGGCAATAGCAAAACCGTTTTCCACGGGATGATTAACCACCGGTCTCGCCGGCATCTGTGATTGTGATTGTGCCTGTAAACCCGAACCTGCCCCAAAGAAAACAAGCAGACACAAAAAATTAATACACAGGATCCTGTTGTACAAAGATCTTGTCATAATATTTCCATATTTTTATTGGTCCAACATCCATTCAAAGGGACTGGCAGGCATTCCGGCTCGGTTTTGCAGATTTGCCTCTTTAGGATCATTCGCCCAGGCATACCTGATCCGTTGCGGCTTTTCAATACCGGTTGCCCACACGGCAATGCTGTTCTTACCGGTGATTCGGGCTTCTGCCCTTACAAACCGACCATCTGCACCGGCAACCGCAAAATGTTGCGGAAGCTTACCGTCATTTGTTTCCAAACCATTCCCTGTATGGGAAAAAGTAATAATTACTTTATTTCCTTTGAGTATTGCTTTTACCGGGACAGGAGACAAAGGGGCTTTATCATTATTGTATGCCAGAAATTCTGTCGCAGAAAAGACCCTCTGTGCCAGATCTTTTTTATTCAGGGGATGGATATCATTCCACTCACCCAATCCCAATCCTACAACAAGTGCGGTATGATGCCGGTTCAAAGCAGCCTTGCGTTGTTCATCCCTCCGGCAAGCCCAATCTGTTTCCATAGGCCAGGGACCGGCATCTTTCATAAATTCAGGTAGTTGTACAATAATAAACGGCATATCGGCATCTTTCCAATCCGATCTCCATGTATCAATCATGGCACACAACATTTTATCGTAATCGCGTCTTTCCGTTGCCGATTCTCCCTGGTACCAGATTATCCCTTTTACGGGGACTGCCGTCAGGGGAGCCAGCAAGGCATTGTACAACCCGGCCGGTTGGTAATGCCAGGTAGTGGTTACAGGATAAGAAACATGCGCAAATTCTTCAGGCAGCGAACTTCCTGTACAGGCAAACCAGCCATCCCCTTTGAGTGAAACAGTATCTGCATTGTCGTAAAAAGGATGTGCAACTCCTATGTAGAGTGAATAATCCTTTCCGGAAGTAAATCCGCCCGGTCCCCAATAATTTTCCTGTCTCACCAGTAACTCATTGCTTCCTTCTTTAAGTAATCCTTTGGGGATAATGTATATACGCGGGGGGTACTGGTACCCGGTAGATCCCACTTGTGTCCCGTTCACATAGGTTCTGTCAGCGTCCACCATTGTGCCCAACAGGAGCATTCCGTCGCGATCCGGGGCACCTGTCGACGCTTTGTCGATTTGTGCCGGGCTCAGGTGTATTTCTTTCCTGAACCACACCGATCCCGGCCCATACGATAACGGACCTTCAGGAGTGGCATCGGGCCCGTTCCAGAACGAGGGAACGTGATAAGGGACCCATTCCCCGTATCCTGACGGACCCGGATCCTCTGTAAATAGGGAACGATAGTGTTCCAGGGCTTCTTTCTCGGCCTGCCTTACACTGTCCACCCAGGTGTCACGACTGAGGTTATCCAGCAGGTCCGGGTAAAAACTTTTCCCCCCGGGACCGGGCATAGCTCTTAGCGTAGATTCATCTAACCAGGCATCCAGCGGAGATCCGCCTACGGCATTGACGATCACTCCAACCGGAACATTTTTTGTTTCATGCAGTTTTTTGGCAAAAAAGAATCCAAGTGCAGAAAAGCTTTGCATTTCTTCTTGTGTACATATTTTCCACCTGCCCTGATGGACATCATCCAGGGGCCCTTTGAAATCGTAATGGGTAGTGGTACGGAATTCCCGTATCTGTGTATTGCTATAGGTGGTTGCTATCTCCGGATATTTTATAGCTACGCGGCTGATAGGCAATTCCACGTTGGATTGCCCGGAAAACAGCCAAACTTCTCCAATTAATATGTCTTGTAACACTGTATTATTGATCTCCAGCGTATAAGGGCCTCCGGCTTCCATGGCCGGAAAGAGAACATGCCAGTTGCCTTCGCTGTCAGATGTGACCGATCTTGTTTTTCCGGCAAAGGTTACCCGGATCCCGGATCCCGGTTTTGATTTTCCCCAAAACGGAATGGGTTTGTTCCTTTGAAGGACCATGCCGTCACTCAATACTTTGGGTAAAGAAACGTCTAAATCAGCAACCGGCTCCTGCGGGATCGTTATCCACGAAGAGCCGGTGCATAATATCAGTAAAACAGCTATGATTATGTTTTTTGACATATAGATTTAATTTGGTATAAACACAGTATCTCCTTCCAGACGAACCGAATATTTATTCCCGCCCACTTCCAGAATGACGTTGCCTGCTTCTACCATCCACACCTGGTGGTCATCCAGGGAAGCCAGCTGTTCGGGTATGATGGTAAAATCCACCACACGGCTTTCACCGGCTTTCAGATGTATCCTTTCAAATCCCTGCAACGATTTTATAGGGACAGGATTGGATGCATCCGGAAGTGAGACATAAACCTGAACGACTTCGTCTCCGTCCGTGTCTCCGGTATTGGTCACCCTGAAAGAAAGGTCAACAGGTATTCCGCAGGGCACACTTTCAGGCAATCTGACCGGTTCGTATTCAAAAGTAGTAAAACTTAGTCCATAACCAAAGGAATAAAGGGGTTCATCCCTGAAAAACCGATACGTTTTTCCTTCCATGCTGTAATTATCAAAAGCAGGCAGCTGGTCAACTGACCGGTAGAAAGTTACGGGCAGCCTGCCGGAAGGATTGTAATCCCCAAAGATTACGTCGGCGATGGCCCTTCCTCCTTCCTGTCCGGGATACCAGGCTTCCAAAATAGCCGGGAGGGATTGGATCTCCCTGTCAAAACTTACGGCACTGCCGTTGAGCAGGACCATTACCGTAGGTTTTTCCAGTTTTTTTATAGCCTTTATGAGTGTCGTTTGAGAAACCGGCAGACCGATATCTACCCGGTCTCCCTGGTTGAACCCGTCCACCCTGACTTTCATCTCTTCTCCTTCCAGCAAGGGGCTCAACCCCATGCACAGAATGACAAGATCACTCTCTGCGGCCACTTTTACGGCTTCTTCCATCAGGTTGCCATGTGGAGCTTCCCACAGAAGTCTCATGATGCCATATTCAGTCTTATTCTGAACAAATCGGAGTGTCAACCGGTAAGGTTTCCCGGCTTCCAGTTGCACAAACTCATATTCTTTCCTGGGATGATGTACGTCAATTCTTTCCACCAGTTTTTCTCCGTCAAGCATCAAAGTAAAACCGCTGAAAGCTTCTCCACCCAGGGCATAACGTCCCGACTGGGGAACGCAGAGTACGCCGTTCCATTCCACGGAAAATTCGCGGTCGTTCATGTTTTCAAAAGGAGCTTTGTTCCACCAGATGAAATCTATGGTTCCATCTACTCTTTCATGGACCGGGGATCCTTCGTAGTTCATATTATCAAAATATTTCCCTAAAAGACCGGGTTGTGTCAAGGTGGAATCGGTAAACAATACCCCTTCGGGGATCGGCTGAAAATAAGGCAGGCCTTCGGCAAGGAGACATCCCTGCGCAAAAACCACCTCGGCTCCGGGAATTGTCTCGCGGATTCCCTGCAACGGAGTGACCGGATTTTTTGTATACCCGTTGTAGTTTCCCAGGAGCACTTCCAGATCATCGGCATTCGGCCCTATGACAGCTACTTTCCGGACGTCTTTTGAAAATGGCAGGGTTCCGTCGTTTTCCAGAAGTACCATGGATTTCCGGGCAGCTTCCCGTGCCAGGGCAATGTGTTCCGGACATTCAACGACTTCCAGGGGTATTTTGCTGTACGGTACTTTTCGGGGTTTGTCAAACATGCCCAGTTTAAAACGGGCCAGCATTAATCTTTGAACAGCCGTATCAATAAGGGATTCCTCAATATATCCTTCTTCAACGGCTTCTACAAGATAAGGATAACTCACCCCGCAGTTCAGGTCGGTCCCGGCGGTCACGCCAAGGGCGGCAGCTTCTGCAGGAGTTTTAACTATTTCATGCATGCCTTCATCATAGAAGTCCTTGATCGCCCAGCAATCGGATACAATATAGCCCCGGAATCCCCAGCTGTCGCGAAGCAGGGAACTCAGGAAAAAGCTTCCGCAACAGGGCTCTCCCCAAAGCCGCTGGTAGGCCCCCATGACCGACCACACTCCGGCTTCCTGTACCACTTTTTTAAAGTGTGGGGCATAGGTTTCATAAAAGTCCCGCTGACCGGGATAAACATCTGCACTATGGCGTGTGGATTCGGGCCCGCTGTGCACGGCAAAATGTTTTGCAGTTGCGACAAGTTTCAGATATTTGGGATCATCTCCCTGTAATCCCCTTATGTACTGAACGGCCATTTCTCCGGTCAGGTAAGGATCTTCTCCGTAGGTTTCCATTCCGCGTCCCCATCTGGGATCCCTGAATATATTGATATTTGGTGTCCAGTAGGTTAACCCCTGGTATATTCCCCTTTTATCCTGCCTCAGAAAATCGTGATGCTTGGCCCGGGCTTCGTCACTGACAGCTGTGGCAATGTCAAACATCATTTCTTTATCCCACATGGCGGCCATTCCTATGGCCTGGGGAAAAACGGTGGCGTGCCCTGCACGGGCCACCCCGTGCAGGCACTCATTCCACCAGTTGTATTCAGGCACACCCAGCCTTTCTATGGCAGCGGATTCATGAGCCATCTGAGAAACTTTCTCCGGAAGTGTCATACGCGAGACCAGGTCGGCGGCACGTTCATGGAATGACAAATTCTCGTTACGGTATGCCGGTTTACAACAACCAAAACCTAACCAAAGACACAAAACAACAAAAAATGCTTTTTTCATAAACGTTTATTAATTACGATTCATTTATGGATTCTTCCGGTTCTACACCCAATACGTTCATTAAAGCATAGCAGGCCGGCTTCTTTTCATATAATATTCAAAGGTAACTTTTAAAATTCACTTGCCGGTTGTTTCAAAGTTACCTGATGAAAGGCAGGATATATTTACGTATTTTTGTAATATATGAAAACCTGGCCTAGCGAAGAAGGAACAGAAACGAAATATTAAACATCATGGAAAAAACCTGGAGGTGGTTTGGCCCGGAAGATAGCATTCCTCTCAAACACCTTAAACAAATTGGAGTGGAAGGTATAGTGACTGCTCTGCATCACATTCCTAACGGAGAAGTATGGAGCAGGCACGAAATACAAAAAAGGAGGCATCTGATTGAATCGGAAGGACTCAGATGGTCGGTGGTGGAAAGTCTTCCTGTAACTGAAGACATTAAACTGGCTTCCGGCGAATCAGACCGGCATCTGAAAAATTATTGCACTTCCCTGGAAAACCTGGCAATGGAAGGAATCCATACCGTTTGCTATAATTTCATGCCGGTTATTGACTGGATACGTACAGATCTGTACAGACCAAATCCAGATGGGACCCTTTCCTTGTATTTTGACTATGCCCGGTTTGCCTATTTTGATTGCTATATTCTGCAACGGGAAGGAGCATTGGAGGAATACCCGGAAAGTATACGCCTGGAAACTGAAAACATCCGGAAAACGATCACTCCTGCTGAAGAAGAGGAACTGATACATAATATCATTATTAAGACACAGGGATTTGTAAGCGGGAATTTTTCGGAAAAAGACAAGCAGCCGGTGGTATTATTCAGAAAGTTACTGGCCCGCTACCGGGGAGTGGATAAAGAACAGCTGAGGAATCATTTTCAACGCTTTATGTCTGTCATCGCACCTGTCCTGGTTAAAAACAACATACGTATGTGCATCCATCCGGACGATCCCCCGTTTCCCGTGCTGGGTCTGCCCCGTATAGTGACAGGACAGGAAGGTATTGACTGGTTGCTGAAATGCGTGGATATTCCTCAGAACGGACTGACATTTTGTGCCGGCTCGCTTAGCTCGGGCTTACACAACGACGTTCCTGCGCTGGCCGCCCGATATGCTTCCCGCACGCATTTTGTGCATCTAAGAAGTACCGACGTTTTTGAAAATAAGAATTTTGCCGAGTCTGACCACCTGTCCGGACGCGGACACCTGGTGGAAGTAATCCGGATATTCCTGGAAGAAGAAAAACGAAGGAGGAAAGAAGATCCCGGCAGTTATCCAATTCCCATGCGACCGGATCACGGACCGCTTATGTTATCCGATATTGATAACAATATATACAATCCGGGATATTCTTTTTACGGCAGGATGAAAGCCCTGGCCGAATTATCGGGCATGATGGCTGCTGTTAAATACCTGAACAACCAATAACTATACATATAATGGAATCAAATTTCAGCATAAAAGACAAAGTAGCGGTAATAACCGGAGCCGGAGGTGTACTGGGAGGAAGCCTGGCTAAACACTTTGCCGGTCAGGGAGCCAAAGTTGCAGCCCTGGACATCCGGAAAGAACAACTTGACATGGTCGTGGAACTGTTGTGTTCTTCGGGAGGTGAGGCCATGGGATTTGTAAGCGATGTACTTGATCTTGAAAAACTTAAAGAAACCACCAAGGCGATTGTAAACCAGTGGGGAACCATAGATATCCTGATAAATGTAGCAGGAGGAAATCTTCCCGGAGCAACGCTCAGGGAAGATCAGACTGTCTTTGACATGAATATAGAGGACTGGAAAAAAGTCACCGATCTGAACCTGAACGGGACCGTCTATCCAACCCTGGCCGTGGGACGTATTATGGCGGAAAAGGGATCCGGGTCCGTTATAAATATTTCATCAATGGCCGCCTACTCTGCCATTACACGTGTTTTGGGTTATTCAGTGGCCAAAACCGGCATCATCAACTTTACGCAATGGATGGCCATGGAAATGGCTTTGAAATTCAGTGAAAAAATACGGGTAAACGCCATTGCTCCGGGATTCTTCATAGGTGACCAGAACAGGGCCGTCTTGCTGAATCCGGACGGAAGTCTTACCGAAAGAAGCCGCAAAGTGCTGGCCCGCACCCCTATGAAACGGTTTGGCGACATTACCGAGCTTAATGGTGCCGTGCAATTCCTGTGTTCAGATGAGGCAAGTTTTATAACAGGTGTGGTATTGCCTGTTGACGGGGGATTCAGTTCATTTAGCGGGGTATAGGGTAACCTATAACCTGCCCCAATTGTGCTTTCCCGTTAAAGCCGATCCTTTCTTTGACAGCCTCCCGGTCTATCATACCCAGGACTACCGTGTTTAGCTTCTCCTGTGCACAAAAAAGGTATACGTTCTGACTTATGAAAGCGGCATCTGTTGCTCCGTAGAAAATTTTTTGATCCTGGTCCAGGCGCTGCATTTTTTCATAATTGGCTACATATACCAAGATCAGCGGGGCTTTTTGGGCATACGGCTGCCGGACGGTTTCTTCTCTGAAATCCCCGTTAACAATATGCTGCAGCATATGTTCTCCCGGAATGTACAGGTAAACGGCCCCGGGTGTATAGACATAGACGTCAATTTCCTGCATATTCATGGCAGAAGGTGCTGTACGTTTTCCGTCTTCCCGGTTCACTCCCTGTGCTGCCCATAACAAATCAGAGAGGATGTTAAGCGGGATCTCCTTACCGGACATTTCCCGGACACTTTGTCTGCTGCTTAAAGCTTCCATCAAAGGCATCCCTCCCGTTTTTGTGGGTTCAGGGAGCCTGATATCTTGTGCATTAGTCATACCTAAAGACAAATTTATCATTAATAAAACAAACAAAATCTTCATGATTCATGTAGTTTAAAAATTACTTTTTCCCAGAGATTGTCCTCCCTTTCTTTTGCAAGATCCAGGATCTTTTGCGCTTCTTCCTTCAAAAATGCTGCTTTTTCCTTGTCCTTCAGGCCGGAAACATTTATTAAAACATTCAGGTATCCCCCTTTAACGGCCGCCAGGATGGCAGGGGCTCCCACTCCCGCGTCGGTAACCGAATTGGGATTCCCTTCCTCAATCATAGCTTCCAGGATATCAAATACACAGATTGCGGTTTTCATGGTCTTCATAGGCACTTGTGCCGCATACAAAGTGGCCTGTTCAATGGCAGCAGCCCGTTTGATTTTTTCTTCCTCGGTGTTCCGGGAAAGGGAAAAAGCTTCCATCACTTTGTTATAGGACAGTGTATCTTCATCCACCAGGTGAAGCAACTCGGCAAGAAGAGCTTGCCCCTTCTGGGCCCAAAGGGAAAAATACTCCCATTTTTCATCCCACCCGCGTTTGTGCGAAGAAAGATTGGCCACCATCGTTCCCAGTGACGCACCCAAGGCTCCCATATATGCAGCCACAGAGCCTCCTCCCGGGGCAGGTGATTCGGAGGCGGTTTCCAGGGCGAATTCCCGGCAGGTCAGCGCACAAAGGCCTTTTTCGGCTGTCTCCTCTTCCAAAAGATACTCCAGGACTTTTGTTTTCGGATTAAAAGGTCCCAGGTCTTCCAATCCCATGGATTTAATGGCGATCCGGATGATTTCTTCTTCGGGCAGTCCCAGGGACCGTTGTTGTTTTTTCAAAAAATACTTACCGGCCTCTACCAGCGCGCTTTTTGGAACCAGGCCCACCAGTTCGGTCCCGGTCACCCGCATTCCGCGCCGGGATGCTTTGTCGCACACCTCGTCAAAAGCAATGTGTAATGGAGTTACCCGGATGTTGGTAAGGTTCATGGACACCTGTGCAATGCCGTACTCCTTAATAAACCAGCCAATGGCTTTACAATGCTTAAGGGTGCCGGGTTGCCAGGTTTCTTTTCCCTCATTTAAAACTTTCCGGCCTTTTTCCCGGACATCAAAAGATACGGCGTTGGCCCTGCGAACCGATGTTGTATTGAGGTTGAAATTAACGGCTATCAAAAAATCGCGGGCACCGATAACCGTCAAGCCGGATGCGGCCACTTTTTCTGAAAACGCTGCCGGTCCGAAATCAGGTTTCCATTCGGGATCTTTGAGTTTCGCCGACAATCCTTCGTATTCCCCGGAACGACATACTGCCAGATTTTTTCGTTTATCGGTAAAAGCAGCCTCTTCGTAACAATATACGGGAATCTCCAGTTCTTCTCCCACCCTGCAGGCCAGCTGTCTGGCGTATTCAACGGTCTCTTCCATGGTCACCCCGGAAACAGGAATCAAGGGACAAACATCAGTAGCCCCTATCCTGGGGTGTTCGCCGTGATGCTTGCGCATATCAATGGAACCGGCAGCCGTTTTTATGGCCTGAAAAGCGGCTTCGACAACTGCCACAGGCTCCCCGGCAAAAGTCATCACTGTACGGTTTGTGGCTGCGCCCGGATCGACATTCAACAACTTGACACCTTCCACTGCGGATATGGCCCCGGCTATGCGGGCAATAACCTGTTTATCCCTTCCTTCGGAAAAGTTCGGGACACATTCAATAATTTTCATATTGCTACTTATATATTAATCTTACTTTATCTCCCACTGCCTTTTCCAATTTTTCCTTATCCAGTTCAAAATAATGTACCGGATAAACCACGGGAGCTCCGATCACTTTGACAGCCTGTATAAACTGGTCATCACTCATGGTGTAAGGCAGGTTTTTGGGTAGAATGGCCACATCAACAGGTTCGTACGTTTCCATTTCCGGGATCAGTTCAGTATCTCCGGCCAGATACACTTTGAAATCGCCGAACGTAAACAGGTACCCGTTACCATAGCCTTTGGGATGGAATGGATTCCCGTCCTGTCTCTTATTGATGATATTATAAGCCGGTACGGCTTTTACCTCAACACGCTTCCAGGTAAAGAAGTCTCCGTTACGGAGCGTTTTCTCCAGTTTTACATGCCGTTCCATACATTCAGGCCCCACAAAAACAGTTTGCGGGGTAACCAGGTGTTCCAGGGCTTTCACATCGTAATGATCCTGATGGTCGTGCGTGAAAAAAATGATATCCGCTTTGGGATATTCACTGTAATCGGTGGTGGCAGAATAGGGATCAACGTAAATGACGGTTTCTTCCAGCATAAAACAGACTGCCCCGTGGCCGGAAGGCACTATGGTCAATAACCCTAATAAAGTTGTGAATTGTTGTGATGCTGAAAAAATCATAATTCTGTTATTTTTCCGTTTAAAATAGTTGTTTCTACTAAAGGACTTGTAAACGCATACATAAAATACTCATACGAAGGTATGGGTTTTGTGATAAATACATTTCCAATTTTTCCCACTGCTATGGATCCCAGGTTAAATGAAAGATCCATGGCATGTGCCCCGTTAAGGGTGACGGCATTGACAGCTTCTGCCGGTGTCATCTTCATTTTCAGGCAGGCCAGTAGCATCATGAATTGCAGGTTCCCGGCGGGACAGGACCCGGGATTGTAATTGGACGCAATGGCTATGGGCAACCCCCTGGATATCATCTCCCGGGCAGGGGCATAATCCATTTCCAAATAAAACGTGGATCCCGGTAATAACACGGGTATGGTATCTGATCCGTCCAGTATGTCCCATTCTTCAGGACCGGTATGTTCCAGGTGATCCACCGTAATGGCCCCGTATGCCACACCCGTCTGTACTCCTTGTGAAAAATCCATCTGGTTGGCATGTACTTTGGGACGCAATCCGTATTTCAGGGCAGCCGTAAAAATTCTTTCCGTATCGGCAACCGTAAAAAATCCCGTTTCACAAAAAACGTCAACATATTGAGCCAGGTTTTCCTGTGCCACCCTGGGGATCATTTCTTTCACAATAAGATCAACGTACTCAGACTGCCTGCCTTTGTACTTTTGTGGAACGGCATGAGCTCCCAGGAAAGTGGCTTTCACCGTCAGTGGGGTCTCTTCTGCGATTCTGCGAACGACCCGTAACATTTTCAGCTCGTCTTCAACCGTCAGTCCGTACCCGCTTTTTATCTCGACAGCGCCCGTGCCAAAACGGATAAGTTCTTTGGCCCGTTCCAGAGTCTGGCGGTACAATTCGTCTTCAGAGGTATTTTGAAGCAACCTTGCCGAGTTTAAAATCCCGCCTCCCCGTGCTGCTATTTCCGTGTAAGTCAGTCCGCGGAGCTTGTCCGAGAATTCCTGTTCGCGGCTTCCTGCAAAAACAAGATGGGTGTGACAATCACAGAACGAAGGGAACGCACACCGGCCGGTGGCATCTATGATCTTAGTCCCAACGGGAACATCCTCCTTGTAGGGACATGTATCCATGGGACCGAATCCATCTATCAGGCCGTCCTTTATATACAGCCATGCATGATTAATACATGGTAACCGGTCCATTTCTTTGCCTGCACACAAATGCCTGTCTTTATCCTGAGGAGCTTGCCTGACCTGTACCAGTTGCCCGATATTTTCAATCAATATACCACTCATTCTTAAGAAAATTTTCAGCTTCGTGAATATAAGGATAAAGTACCGTATCATCTTCCACAAAAGGAACATGACGGCGAAAAGCAGACACAATATTTTCCAGTTGCAAAGAAGTGCGGGCAGGCCGTCTGAATTCCAAAGCCTGGGAAGCATTGAATAACTCTATAGCCAACACCCGTTGCACATTGTTCATTACACGGTAACATTTAAGGGCGGAATTGGCTCCCATGCTTACATGATCTTCCTGTGCCTGTGAAGAATCAATGGAATCCACACATGACGGGGTGCATAATTGCTTGTTCTGACTGACTATGGACGCAGCCGTATATTGTGGGATCATAAAGCCGCTGTTCAGGCCGGGTTTGGCAACCAGGAAAGGAGGCAGACCCCGTTTGCCCAACACCAGCTGATTGGTCCTGCGCTCAGAAATATTTCCCAGCTCGGCTATGGCAATGGCCAGAAAATCAAGCGCCAACGCCAGTGGCTGACCGTGAAAATTGCCTGCAGAAACGATCTTGTCCAGATCGGGAAATATGGTGGGATTGTCCGTAGCCGAGTTCATTTCCGTTACCAGGACTTTAGTTACGTATTCAATACAATCTTTAGTGGCCCCGTGAACCTGAGGCGTGCACCGGAAGGAATAAGGATCCTGAACGTGTTCTTTGTATCTGGCGATCAATTCACTTCCTTCCAGGAATTTTCGTATGCAGGCAGCAGTCTTTATCTGGCCGTCGTGAGGACGTACGCGGTGAACATCTTCTGTAAAAGGTTCAATTCTACCATCGTATGCATCCAAAGACAAGGCGCAGATCATGTCGGCCTGTTTCGAAAGTCTAAGTGCCTGTGTCAAAGACCATAATCCGTATGCAGACATAAACTGGGTCCCGTTCAATAGTGCCAGCCCTTCCTTTGATTGTAATTGTATAGGATCCCACCCCATCTTCCGGTTCAGTTCTTCACCTGTCATACGTTTTCCCTGGAATTCTACTTCACCCAGGCCTATCAACGGTAATGACAAATGAGCCAGGGGGGCCAGATCACCCGAGGCTCCCAGAGAACCCTGTTCATAAACAACCGGATATATTCCCTGGTTGAAAAAATCCGTTAAACGCACTACTGTTTCCTTTTGTACACCGGAATAACCGTACGAAAGTGACTGTATCTTCAAAAAAAGCATCAATCGTACAATTTCTTTGGGAACCTGATCACCTACTCCACAGGCATGGGACATGACCAGGTTTTTCTGAAGCTGTTCCAGCTCCCTGGTACTTATTGCCACATTATACAAGGCCCCGAATCCTGTATTCACTCCGTATATCAATTCTCCGGGAACACGCATTTTATCGTCAAGGTATTGCCTGCAAGCGACAATACGGTCCAGTGATTCCCGGGACAATTCCAAACGGACGTCTCCGGACATGATCTTTTCCAACGTGTTGAGCCCTACAGGGGAGGCTGAAATTGCATGTATGTACATAAAGAAATTTTAATGATATTTTGTGACAAAAATACCTTTATTTAGTAAGAATTAAAAGCAATTACCCTCTTGTTCTGTAAAAATTGTTTTTATCTTTGTGATTGAGCGTTGTAACTTTTAATTATAAACCCTTAATACTAACCTAACCAAATTTTCATGAAGAAATCAATTTTCTTTGTGCTGGCAGTTATGATTGCAACAACTGCTTTTGCACAAACAAGGGTTACCGGCAAGGTAACTTCTTCAGAAGACGGTTCTCCTCTTCCCTTTGTAACGATTCTTATACAGGGAGAAAGAGGACTCGGAACGAACACTGACATTGACGGGAATTTCATCCTGGAACGTTGCCCGGAAAATGCAGTGCTTGTACTTTCCTACATTGGCTATACTACCGTAGAGGTGCCTGTCAACGGCAGGAATGTAATCAATGTAACTATGACACCTGATGCCCTCGCCCTGGAAGAAGTAATGGTAGTTGCATACGGTACCGCCAGAAAAGGAACTTATACCGGGGCGGCTTCCGTGGTAAGAAGCGAGGCCATACAAGATGTGGCAACCCTTTCCTTCGAAAATGCTCTTAACGGAAAAGTGGCCGGGATGCAGATCACGACCAATTCGGGACAGGCAGGTGCCGTCTCCAGCATACGTGTACGCGGTATCGGATCCATGAACGCGTCCAACGAGCCGCTTTATGTAGTGGACGGGGTTCCTGTAGTTTCAGGGAATACCGGACAAATGAGCGGATATATTTACGCGACCAACAATGTCATGAGCACATTGAATCCCCAGGATATAGAATCCATTACCGTATTGAAAGATGCCGCCGCTTCTGCCCTCTATGGTTCGCGTGCCGCCAACGGTGTTATCCTGGTGACCACAAAATCCGGCCGTCTTGGAAAGCCTGTAGTAAATTTCAAAGCATCGGTCGGGGTTACTCCCTCTTTTGCCACCACGAACTTCGATATTGCCAGTCCGGAACAACAGGTTGAACTATATTACGAAAACTTCTGGAATGCAGGTAAATACGATGGCAAATCAGATGAAGCCTCCAGTGCTTCTGCCCTTGCTCAGTTGAACAAACGTTTCAACAAACACGGGTATCGCTTTACCGCCGATGACCATACGGTTAACTCGCTTAAAATATTGGGTATGACAGACGGTATCGAAAACCGCGAAGGCAAGTACTTCAATTGGGATGACGTGCTGTTCCGTACTGCAATCTACCAGACCTACGACCTGTCTGTAAGTGGGGCCAGTGACCGGACAAGTTATTATTCTTCCCTCTCCTATACTAAGGATCAGGGACGCAGTACCGTGAATGATTTCAGCCGTATCGCCGGTCGTGTAAATGTTAATCAGAAAGTAGGCAAGATCATTGAGTTCAACACCAATGTAAACATAGCCAAAAACGTACAGCACGGATTTAACGACACCCGCAGCACAGGTGCCAACTACTTCATGCAGTCACGCAACCTGTTGTGGCCCCTGTACTGGCCTACTGATTACAAAACAGGAGATCCCTGGACGGCCAGGTTCGGCAGTTATGCTTACAACCAGGCATATTACAACAACGAATGGGAAAACGAATCCAATGTGTTGCGCCTTTCTGCCAATGAAACCCTGACAGTGAAATTTATGCCGGAACTGGTCCTGAAATCGGTACTGTCGATTGACAACACCCAGACCAGGGATCACATCTATTACAGTGCAAATCACTTCAGCGCGTCCAGCGTGAAAGGCCAGGTACACGAAATGTCCACCAACGTACAGAAGATTGTATCTTCAACCACTTTGAATTACGATAAGGAAATTGCCGACAAACACACCGTTAACTTACTTGTGGGTTGGGAAGCTGAAGACAACCAGGTAGATTTCCAGCGTTCTTCGGGTACCAATTTGCCTACCAGTGCACTGCATACCGTCGCTACAGCCGGGGTTTTGGATGCAAACGCCTATTATTGGGGATCTACCATGCTTTCACTCCTCTCACGTGCCGAATACAGCTACGACGGCAGGTATTATCTTTCAGGATCATTCCGTCGTGACGGTTCTTCCCGACTGGGGTCCAATACCCGTTGGGGTAACTTCTGGTCAGTGGCCGGATCCTGGAGGATCAACAACGAAGCTTTCTTGAAGAACATTCAGCAGATCAGCGACCTTAGGCTGAGAGCTTCCTACGGGGTGAACGGTACATTGCCTTCTTCCAACTATGGATGGCGTGCCTTGACTTCCTACGGGAACAAATACATGGAAGACCCGGGTGGCGGTGTTGCCAACATAGCAGATGCCAACCTTTCCTGGGAAACAAGTTACACCTATAACGTTGCCTTGGAGTTCGGTCTGTTCAACAACCGTTTGAACGGAACCGTGGAATACTTTAACAGGGATTCCAAAGACCTGCTGCAAAGTGTTCCCATATCCACCGTCACCGGGTTCAGCTCTACCCTTAAGAACATCGGAGAGATAAACAACCACGGGATAGAGGTGGAACTGAGCGGAGACATTGTCCGTCATGGCGATTTCCGCTGGAGTGCCGGCCTGACCGGATCCTGGATCCGTTCCACGGTAACCAAGCTCTATGGAGACCCCGTAGGGAAAGACATTGTATGGTACGACCCAACCGGAGGAGACGCCCGTGCCAAGTTTATTTATCGTGAAGGCGAATCCACCCTGGCATTTTATGGCTTGGAGTGGGCCGGTGTAGAAGACGAGACGGGTCGTAATGTTTGGTTCCTGAACAACGACTCGGCTGCCGATTTGACTGTTGACGGACGTCCCGCCACATACAGTTACTCCAAGGCCGATGAAGTGATCCTGGGTGATGCCCATCCCGATTTCTTTGGAGGGATAGCCACAGATATCAGCTGGAAAGGATTGACAGTAGCCCTGAATTTTGTGTACAAAATTGGCGGTTCCACCTACAATGCCGTAGGCCGTGACGTAAACGACGACGGGTATTACTGGGAACGTATTATGTCAGAATATTGCTATGACAATCGCTGGACACCCGAAAACAAAACGTCGATGTATCCCCAGCGTATTGCCATTGACATGGAAGACGTGAACCAAAAGAGCAGCCGTCACATGAATCCGGCTGATTATATCCGGCTTAAGAACGTCTCTGTTGCCTATACCCTGCCCAAAGCGTGGACCGGAAAAGTCAACATTCAGAATGCCAGAATATTTTTCAACGGCACAAACCTTTGGACGTTAGCCGCTCATAAGGAATACGATCCCGAAGTGAATGAATTCGGATCCAGAGGATGGGAGATCCCCCTGGGAAGGACCTTTACCTTCGGTCTTGAATTTAGTTTTTAACGATTAACTGAACAACACTATGAAAAAGATAAACATATTAATAGCAGCAATTTGCGTTGTTCTGACCGTATCCTGTGAAGGATTCCTGGACGTCAAACCCAGCAATTCAGCAGCAGCCGAAACATCCATTACCACAGCGGCCGATGCCAAAGTGATCATGAATGGTATTATGAGCAAGATGACATCCAGTAGTTACTACGGACGTAATTTCCTCATATACGGAGATGCCAAGGGAGGTGATTTCGCACTGCGTTCACAGGGAAGAGGCCTGGACGCCTTGTACTCATTCAATCACTCCCCGTCTTCCAACTCTTACTCGGGATATTGGGTTCAGATCTATCATTGCCTGGCCCAGATCAACAACCTGTTGATCAACATAGAAAAGATAGAGGAAGAAGGTAATTCTACCAGTGCTTTACTGGTTTACAAAGGACAGGCTCTCACCCTCCGCGCCCTGATGTATTTCGACCTGGTCCGTCTTTACGGCAAGCCGTACAATATGGATAAGACGTCCCTTGGGGTTCCCCTTACCCTGGAGCCTCTGGATGCATCTTCGCAACCTGCCCGGGCAACGGTTGAAGCCGTCTATACACAGATTATGAAAGATCTTACCGACGGTGCTCCCCTTTTGTCCAAAACCAAAACCAACGGCTATGTGAATTATTATGCCAACATGGCCATTCAGGCACGCGCAAATTTGTACATGGAAAATTATTCTGCTGCATTAGCTGCAGCAGAAGCTGTTATCAATTCCAATGTATATACCCTGTACAGCAACGCAAATTGGGTAAACTCCTGGACATCACAGTTTAATACCGAGTCCATTTTCGAATTGGCAATATTGCAGGGTGAATCCGATCTCGGATCCGGATCGCTCAGCTTTTACCACCGCCGCAGAACCCATGGTTCCACATCGGCAATGGGCTGGTTCATGGCCAGTGATTACTGGATCGAGAGGATGAGCCAGGATCCCGACGATGTTCGCTGGGGTGTTATGGATTACGATGAATCTTATTTTGATACAGGTATATACCGTTACGGTTCCTGTTACAAGTATAGCGGAAGCACAAGCCTTGTTGGTGACGGGAAAGGATCCAGCACCGCTGTGAACCTCAAACTGATCCGTTTGTCGGAAGTTTACCTGATAGCTGCCGAAGCAGCGCTGGGCGCCGGCAACAAGGACAAAGCCGCCACTTACCTGAATGCCATCCGCAAACGTTCACCCAACCTGGCTCCGGCCACTGCCGCAAATGTTTCTGTTGATATGATCCTGGACGAGAGAAGTAAAGAGTTCTTTGGAGAAGGACAACGTTTCTTTGATATGATGCGTCTGAATAAAACCATTACTTTCAATGACGAATTCATCTATCCCATGGTAGTGATCACGCATCGTGAAAAGACTGTAAACCGGACATTCCACAAAACCATTCTTCCCATCTCCATTGATGAAATGAATGCCAACGAAGCGATCCGTTCACAACAGAATCCCGGATATGAATAGCAGATAAATTCACTCATTAACGAAAAAAGCTCTCCTTCTGGAGGGCTTTTTTTTGTGGATCCCTTTCCACAAAAACATTAGTTCCATCATCAGGTACAAGTCCTGTATAGAACATGACTGAAGATTTGGTCATGGGAGTAGGTGTAAAATCCTGTACCTGTTCCACCCGGATGTTCTCTTTTCTGAATTCCCGGGCCAGCATATCCATGTCATGCTGTTTACAGCCGGGATGAGAAGAAATGAAATAGGGGATTAGTTGCAGCTTGTTTCCCGTTTGTCTGTTCTCCTGTCTGAAGGCTTCTGCCAGCACCCTGTATAATTCAAAAGAGGGTTTATGCATATAACGCAACACATTGTCCCGGGTGTGCTCGGGTGCCACTTTCAGCCTGCCGGATACATGATACTGCAATAACTCTTTAAAATAACGCTTCCCCACATCATTTAAAAAGCCTTTTTCATCCAGGAAAAGATCGTAACGGATCCCGCTGCCGATGGTTACTTTTTTTACCCCGGGTAGATTTCTTACCGATTGATACAAGTCCAGTAACAGGGCGTGTGAAATATCAAGGTTCCTGCATATCGCAGGATAAATACAGGACGTCCGGTTACATGTATTGCAGATTTTCCGGTTGATTCCCTGCATCCTGTACATATTGGCTGTGGGCCCGCCCAGGTCGGTAAGATGTCCTTTGAATGCTTCCATTCTTGCGAGCCTCTCAACTTCACGTATAACCGATTCACGGGACCGGGAGGATATTTGTTTACCCTGGTGTGCCGCTATGGTACAGAAACTGCACCCGCCAAAACATCCCCTGTGCAGACATACGGAAAACCGTATCATCTCCAGGGCGGGAATTGTTTTTTCTTTATACCGGGGATGAGCCCGGTAGGTAAACGGCAGTTCGTAAAGCGCATCCATTTCTTCCGTACTCATAACGGGAAAAGGAGGGTTTACCACCACTAATGGGCCCTCTTCGGTATCCAAAGGCTCTGCCAAAACAGGCGCATTTGATGTGTTAGCTTGTTTTTCAATGATTTTAAAATGTTCTGCAAACACTTTCCGGTCCCTTTTGCAGGCAGTGTGTGAAGGCAGGTACAGAATAGGCCCGGATGATTCGGGGATCTCATTCTTTGTTCCGGCTAAATAGGCAATTTGAGGGATCTCACGGAGCTTCGCCAAAGCGGCTTTATTTCTCATCATCTGAGCCAGCTGTATGATGGGACGTTCTCCCATACCGTATACCAGGTAATCTGCACCGGAATGAACCAGGACGGAAGGCATCAGGGAATCCGACCAATAGTCGTAATGCGTCAGCCGTCTGAGTGACGCTTCAATACCTCCTATGATCACGGGAATATCCGGATATAATTTTTTCAGGATCTGCGAATAAACCGTAACGGCATAGTCCGGTCTCATTCCGGGTCTGCCATCTGCCGTATAGGCATCGTTGCTTCTCAAACGTTTGGCAGCGGTGTAATGGTTAACCATGGAATCCATATTACCGGCAGTGACACCAAAAAACAAACGGGGTTTTCCCAGCTTTTTAAAATCCCGCAGGTCATCCCTCCAATTGGGCTGCGGCACCAATGCAACCCGGTATCCCTGTGCTTCCAGGACACGGCCGATAACGGCCGGGCCAAAAGAAGGATGGTCCACATAGGCATCTCCCGAAAACAGGATAATATCTACGTTGGCATATCCCAATTTGTCCAGCTCTTTTTTTGAAGTCGGCAACATACCGCAAAGGTACGTGAGTTTTTGCTATCTTTGAGAAAAAATAACGTACTATGTTTTCAACCGATATTTACAAACAACGCCGGGAGGCATTAAAGACAAAATTGAACAAAGGGATCGGCCTTTTTATGGGCAATCACGAAGCTCCTTGTAATTATACGGGAAACACCTATCATTTCCGCCAGGACAGCAATTTCTTGTATTATTTTGGGCTGGACGAACCCGATCTGGCCGCTGTTATAGATTTTGAAACAGGTCAAGAATTCCTGTTTGCTGACGATGTCAGCCTGGATGACGTAGTGTGGACCGGTCCGCTTCCCGGAATGCAGGAAAAAGCAGAAAGGATCGGAGTGAGAGAGACCAAACCTCGCGGTTCACTTTCGGCTTATGTATCGGGCGAAAAAAAGAAAGGACGTTTTGTCCATTTTCTGCCACCTTACAGAGGTGACAATATGATTGAATTAATGGATATGCTGGAAGTTCATCCCTGTCAGCAGAAAGAAGCAGCCTCTGAATCCCTGATCCGTGCCATTGTAAGTATGCGCATGATCAAACAACCCGAGGAAATCGCACAGATTGACCGGGCCTGTGATCTGGGCTATGCCATGCATTATACGGCAATGAACATGGCCAAACCGGGAATGGTAGAACAGGAACTGGCCGGTATTATGGAAGGAATTGCCGTAAGCGGGGGTTACATGCCGTCTTTCCCCATCATTCTTACCCAAAACGGAGAAGTCATGCACGGGCATTCACACCATCAGGTTCTGACAAAAGGCCGGTTATTGCTGATGGATGCCGGGGCAGAACTGCCAAGTCACTATGCCAGCGATTTTACCCGTACCATTCCTGTTGGAGGTGAGTTTTCAGGAATTCAAAAAGATTTGTACAACCTGGTACTGGAAGCGAACAACCATTGCATACAGATGTGTGCCCCGGGAGTGTCTTTTAAAGACGTACACCTTGCCTCGGCACATATTATTACCGACGGACTAAAACAATTGGGCCTGATGAAAGGAGACACTGCCCAGGCGGTTGCGGCAGGAGCACACGCTGCATTCTGGCCTACCGGTCTTGGACACAATATGGGACTTGACGTGCACGATATGGAAGATCTGGGAGAACAATTTGTCGGTTACGACAACACCGTTTCCCGCAGTCCCCAGTTTGGCTTCAAATCATTACGCATGGCCCGCATCCTGGAACCGGGAAATGTGATGACGGTTGAGCCCGGTTTTTACGTAATACCCACTCTTTTGGAAATGTGGAAGGCAGAAGGCCACAACTCGGCTTACATTAATTTTGAAAAATGCGAACCCCTTTACGATTTCGGAGGGATCCGCATAGAAGACGATGTGCTAATCACAAACGACGGTTACAGATTACTGGGCAGCAAACGGCTACCTGTTACTGTTGAAGAGATCCGGGAAGTAATGCAATAACATATTTCCCTTATCTAAATGTCCATTTTGCAGCAATCGTAGGCACCACATAGAATCCGCGGTAAAACAGGTTGCTGCTTAATTCTATTTCCGTACCCAGACTCAGCCCAAAATTATCGTTGACACCCTTGAATGCATTCAGGTTGACCCAAAACTGCGGTTGCGAGAGCAAAACAAAGGTCCCTGACTGCCTCCAGAAATCCAGGAATCCGGCAAAAGTACATTTTCCTCCGGCAAAATCCATTCCCCAGACAGTTGTAAACTGGTAATTGGACGGTTTGGGAAGCCCCTGAATGTATTTGTACATCAGTGCTACTGAAATGTTTTTTGTGCCGTCCCGGGAGGCAAAAGCATAACTCACTCCTGCCATATAAGCGTTATTGAATAATATCTTTCCCAATAAACCGCCATTGTATTCCAGGTGTAAAGCAACCGGAACGTCCCAGAATCTAAGATTACGTGCGATTTCCCAATAAGCGTAATTGACTCCCTGCGGCGTATAGGTCATATCTATAAAGAAAAAGGTGTCTCCCCAGGCATCAATGTGAAACATTTCGGCCGTACTAAGGATGCGGGCATCACTGCCAAGTGAATCCGGATAAAGCCATTGTCCCGTTTTATAATGTATTTGCAGATTCTGGGCCGATGCTCCCTGTATTCCGGCAATAGCCAGAATAGTAAACAGGATAATTATTTTTCGCATGTTATGCTTTGTCAATCATTTATGAAAAGCGTCCTCGGATCCTGATAAAATTTAATAAAATCATCCACGGACGGGTGTCCCGGATATGGTGCAAAGATGTGGTTGGGCATTTTATATTCAGGAGCATTACGCCATACCAATAAATAGGTAATGGGAACATCCTCGGCAGCCTGAAGTATGATTTGTGTAAACCACTGAGGATTGCCCAATCCTCCCATACCGCATTCCGTTAATGCTATCAGCTTGTTATGCTGCTTGCCAAGGCGTGAGACCATAGTCAGCTCGTTACGCAACACTTCCAAAAATTCCGATCCGTCTCCGTATGCATCCAGACCCAGAATATCTACATAATCATCACCCGGATACCTTTCCATATAGACCTGTTCGGTCAAGCCCCCGTAATTGGGAGAATAGGCCATTATCAGGTTATCCAAACCCCGGTTTCTCATATAATCGACAGTCATTTTCCACAAAGAGACGTATTCCCCGGTTGAACAGATTTTTCTTCCCCACCAGAACCAGGATCCGGTATGTTCATGCCAGGGGCGGAAGATTACAGGGATTTTTGTCCCGTCATCCAGGGTAAGTGATTCCAGGAAAAGGGCAGCTTTTTCAAGCCAGCCCAGGAACATTTCATGGTGTGAACCTCCTTCCAGCACAGAAGCCACTACCGTGTTAACTGATGTATCCCAGGCGTCGGAAGATGTTACGGGGTTACGCATGTGCCAGCTGATGGTCACAATGCCTCCTGCAAGGTAATGATCCTTAATGGCCTGCCGCATTACGTCAAAAGGAACTCCGTCCAGGTTTTTATCATCTCCCAGCTCAATATGTCCCAGGTCACACCCCAATACGGCCGGATGACTGCCGCATACTTCTTTCACATCTCCACGGCCTTCTTCGTATTCCCAGGAGTAACCGTAAAACGGATAATCTTCCTGTCCAAAAAAGAATTGATTTTCACCGGCAGCCTGTTGCAGCCGGTCTATAACAGTATCTGCCTCCGGAGATATGGTCCGGACTTGTTTTTCTGTACAGGCGAACGCTGCGATCGCCAGTACAATCAAAGCCAATCGTTTCATAGTCACAAATGTAGAAAAAAGGAGTGTAAAAACCTTGCAATGCCCTCATCATCTACGGAAGGAGCAACGTGTGAAGCAGCGGCAAATACTTTGGGGTCATCAGAGTTTCCCATGGCCACTCCCACCTGTACGTATTCCAGCATGGAAATGTCATTCCCTCCGTCTCCGAAAGCCATGGTTCCATCCCTGTGCAGGTTAAAATGCTTCAGGATCTTTTCAATTCCCGATTTTTTACTGTTTCCTTTAGGCGTCACATCGGCAAAATGAGGATGCCACCGGCTGGATTCACAATTGGTGAAGACCTCTTTCATGAGCTTCTCTTCCAGAAGCACATCACCATAAATGTTTACCTGCATAACATCTTCGTCTACAGTATGCAATGGGCGGACTATTGGAAGATCGACTCCAAGAAACTCAGCCAGATTTTCAACGTCATGGTTGATAAAATTGATATAGACCTTGTTCTGCGTCATTAGTGAAACGGGGAACGGTTGGTATTCTTCCAGAGAATGTACAAGTGCCCGGATATCTTTGCTGTCAATATTTCTCTGAAATATCACCGTTCCATCTCCATCCGCACAATAACAGCCGTTTTGTGCCACAATGCCGTCAAAATGAATGTTGCCCATTTGGGGATGCGTAAAATCCTGAACCAGAACTTTTGGCCTTCCTGTGCATAAAAAAACTTTAATGCCTTTATCCTGGCACGCTTTGATTGCCTTTGCTGCCTGTGGAGTAACTGAATGCGTTTTGAAGCTGACCAGGGTGCCGTCAATGTCAAAAAAGATGGAATGTATCATAAATAAGCCGCAAAGATATATCTTTGTTTCCATGAAACATAGAATAATTGGCATAACCACACTGCTGCTTTTGACCGGCAGTTTCTTAATGGCACAGGACCCTGTATACTTTAGGAGTGTCATCCGGGAATTATCCTCTGAAAGATACGAAGGCCGTTCCGACTACAAAAACGGCGATAAAAAAGCGGCAAGGTTCCTGGTCCGGCAATTTAAAAAAATTGAAGGTATTGAGCCGGCCCTGCCAGACGGGTACCTGCAACCGTTTACATACGGGGTGAACGTTTTCCACAAAAAAATGGAAATGAGCGTTGACGGCATTGAAATGATACCCGGCACAGATTTTATTGTCCGTGAATTCTCTCCTTCACAGAACGGCTCCTACACTTTGGCATATATAACAGAGGAAGACCATGACCCGGAACGCTTATTGCCATTGCTTGAAACCGGGAAATTCAAAAATTCATACGTAGTCTTGCAATTTGACCTGGTGTACAAATACCTGGGAATAGCCCCTGAAGTTCTGTACACTAAACCGCTGGCCGGATTGATCATGATACGTGACGGCCAACCGACTTTTTTCAAATCCCGCAGTGGTAAAATGCAACCGGTCCCCGTTATCTGGGTAAGTCCAGAATTCTCGGAAAACGCCCGGGAAATAACTGTACGTTTTGAAAGTCAATGGATTAAAGACCATACTTCTTCTAATGTAATTGCCCTTCTTCCGGGCAGCGACCGTAAGGATTCCTGTATTGTTTTCATAGCTCACTACGATCACCTGGGGCATTTCGGCAAAGACGTTTTTTATCCCGGAGCCCATGACAATGCCTCCGGAACGGCTTTTCTCCTGACACTGGCAAATTATTATGCATTGCCTGAAAACAGACCGGATCTGACGTACATTTTTATTGCTGTAGCTGCCGAAGAAAACAACCTGCTGGGGTCAACCTATTATACAGAAAACCCCATCATCCCTTTGGAAAGGACATTGCAGGTAATCGACCTTGACATGGTAGCTGATAACGGAGATCGTCTGTTTGTAGAAACGGGACCGGAAGGAGAAGCTTCCCTTGAAAAATTCAAGGAGATAAATGAACGGCTTAACCTTTTCGGAACTATAGAACAGCATCCGCTATCCAACGACAGTGACCATTACCCTTTTGCCATCCGGAATGTTCCTGCCCTGTATATCATGGTTGACGGAGATGCTTACTCTGTCTATCACACGCCCCTGGATGACTACAGTCACATATATACCAACCGTTATTCGGATCTGTTCAGACTTGTGACAGAATTTGCCAGGATTTTCTGAACATCAGGGATCCAGTTTGTCCCGTTAACGGGCATATACGTTAACATGCCCAGCTGTTTTCCGGCTTCAATATTAGCCTTCCCGTCGTCAATGAACAGGATCTCACCGGGATGTTCATCCAGTATATCGAGGACTTTTATGAATAGTTCAGCATCGGGTTTCACACAACGCATTTTGTAAGACAAAAAAAGATGATCAAAATACGTTTCCAACGAGCGTCCGGTTCCGTAAAAATCCGGATTGGCAGCCCAGTCCATTATAAAAGGATTTGTATTACTCAACAGGCAAATCCGGTAGTGTTTTCTCAAAGATTCCAGGAAAGAAAGCCGTTCCACAGGAACATCCTTAATGATGGACAACCATGCCTGCGAAGCTTGCTCACAGGTTATGGTCTTTCCGCACAAACGGCTTAATTCTGAACAAAAACCTTTGGCATCAATACGTCCGTCTTCCAACTCCAGGAAAAATCCCTTTTGTTTGTAACAATCCAGGTAAGAAGATGCATCTTTCAGACCCAGTTTTTGAAATGCTTCCACAGAACAATCCCGGTCAATATTTATAATCACACCGCCCAAGTCAAAAAGTATGGTTCTAATCATTACTGAAAACTGTTTTTAACCATCCTGTAAATCCATCGTGGAAGCGCGGATCATAAGGTGACCCATCATCATAGATCATATTGGCACCTACACAGAAAATGGGCAGGTGTTGTCCCATTTCACTGCCTCTTACTTCCATACGGACGATCCCCCCATCCCCGTAACGTACGTTTTCAAGGACTGTAACCCGCACATTGGGCGTCTGTTCCAGCTGCGCTCTGACGGGGCCGGTAAAAATATCATAGGGGCATATTTCATCTTTCCTTCCATGTATGACCCATATATGCATTCCTTTTTGTTCATACATTTTCAGTTCTTCCAAAGAAGGATTGTCGGCAGGAGCAACCAGGAAGGCACCCCGCAACAATTCGGGACAAGCCGCCATAAAACGCCATGTCATATACCCGCCTGCCGAAGTGCCGCCAACAATTACCTTATCCGGATCTATCTTGTGCTGATTTATCACCTCCTTTATCAAAGATTCAACAGTGGGTATGTATACAGATGTCCCGGTTTTTTCATCTTTTGTCATCCAGGTACCTTTGGGCAATTGCTGATCACCTGCAGTTGTGTCTAAATACTCGTTGGCTTTGGGAAAGAGTATGTACGCTCCGCCCAATTTGTCCTGGTATTCACTGCCCGCATATACCACAAAATCCGTATAAGCAGCACACATTACACCTTCCATTCCGTTGGCCGCTCCGTGAAATACCACTATTAAGGGATACTCTTTCCCGGGATCGGCTCCGTGTGCAACCGGATCATAAAGGTAATATTGCATATCTCCTACCTGCGGATCATTTTCTGAAAAAGTATAATGGTCCAGCAAACGGAGCAGTTCCATGTTGTCACCGTTATGTGTAGGTCCTTTACCGGTAAAATCATTTTCGGGAGGGAAACGTTTTTCTTCTACATACCGGACGGCGGATTCCCTGTTCCATGTTATAACTGCCGTTTTATACCTGAAATTTGTATTCAGAGAAGGTATGAAAGTACTGTAAGGTGTACTTTCTGCCACCCCGGCAACTATTTGTTCCAAGAGTATTTCCATATGATCCAGGTATTCTTTTCCCAATTTGTGCAAAGATCCTTTTTGCCAGGAATGCCCTCCCCATAATGTCAACTTTTCTACTGATAAATTATTTCCATCATCCCGGATGTATTCGGTAAAAGACAGGAAGCCCCTGTAGAACCTGTCAAAACTATCATAATCAAAGAGCCACAGACCTCCTCCCGACCCCAGGGCATCACCCGAAAACACAAGATTTTCATTTTTCAGGATGAAAAGCGTGGAACCCGGCGTATGACCCGGCAACAGAAATGTTTCAACAATTCTTTGTTTTCCCAGATCCAGAGAGGCTCCTTTACTGAAATACACAGTCCTGTCTGCAGGAAACAGATCCCCGTCAGGCGAAAAGTCTTCCATAGGAACCCAGAATTCAACGTCAGGGTCATTCACAAATGCAGGCAGCATGCCCAGGTGATCACCGTGGTTATGGGTTGCTGTTATGATTAACTTTCTGTTCCCTGTCTTTTGGAAAATAATATTCCGCAGCCAGCCGTCAGGATCATCGTACCAATCGATCTTGTTGGAAAGATCTATGAGTAAGGCTTTTTTTGTTCCAAGGATCAGGTATATGTCCGAACAATTATTCATTCCTGACACTTTTCCTTCTTTCCCTGTATGTACTCCGGGAGGATTTTGGCTGTTGGCATCCTGTATGTTATACACACCATCAGCGATACGGGTGATTGTATAAGGTCCCGACACCTGTTGTCCGGCCTCTTGTCCAAATGCATTGTTTAAGGAAAGATTCCCTAAAACCAATACAAGCATTAAAAAAAACCTTGTCATAGATTTGTTGAGTTTGGTTCTGAATCAGCAAAAGTAACTTTTTGATTGCATAAATAGCAATATTCTGAATAAAAACGAGTTCACATTTATGTTATATTTGAACTTCAGTAAATCACCCGTTATGAAAAACATTCTCATTTTTATTACATTATGTATGATTGCCGGTTGTAACACCAACCGCAGCTCTGACATTCCGTGGGATAAGGGATCGTGGGTAGATCTGACCTGGGATTTTGAAGAAAGCACCACATACTGGCCTACCAACATTACTTTCAGTCACGATACCGTATTTTACGGGATCAATGAAAAGGGGTATTTTTATTCTTCTTTCTTCTATGCAGCCGAAGAACACGGAGGCACACATTTTGATGCACCATTGCATTTTGCCGAAAACGGCAGATCCATTGAACAAATACTCCCGGAAGAATTTACAGGAGAAGGAGTATGTGTGGATGTATCCCAAAAAGCGCTCAATGAACGTGATTACCTTATCTGTATAGAGGATTTTAAAGATTGGGAACAACTTCACGGGAGAATCCCCGACAGAACCATTGTATTAGTGCGCACCGGGTATGGGCAATTTTGGGGAGATCCCCTGAAATATACGGGAACATTGAAACAAGGTCCCGAAGGAGTGGCTGAACTGCATTTCCCGGGTTTAGATCCTGAAGCGGCAGAATGGCTTGTCAGGGAAAGAAACATTAAGGCTTTCGGCCTGGATACCCCCAGTATTGACAGGGGGCAGTCAACAGAGTTTATGACACACCGTATCCTCTTCAGTAACGACGTTACGGCTTATGAAAACATTGCCCGCATGGAGCTTATCCCCCCACGTAATTTTTACGTGGTAGCAGCCCCCATGAAGATAAAAGGAGGAAGCGGGTCACCACTCAGACTTCTGGTCTGGATCCCGGAAATTTAATCTTGCCTTTAATTTAGAAGATCCAGGATTTCCGGATCATTGGGTCTGACCTTTGAAGGCCAGTATCCAATGAGCCTGCCTTGCTCATCCACCAAATATTTGGCAAAATTCCAGCCGGGTGCTTTTTTGTTCCAACCGTTTTCTGAGGGATCCGACAGCCAGCGGAACACAGGATTTTGTTGCTTGCCTTTAACCGATGACTTATCCATCATTTGAAACGTCACCCCGTAATTGATCTCGCAAAACTCCAGGATTTCTTCATTCGACCCCGGATCCTGGTTCATAAAATCATTGGATGGAAATCCCAGGATGACCAATCCGGGTGCATAGGCTTGATTGAGTGCCTCCAGTTCTGCAAATTGCGGAGTAAAGCCACATTTTGAAGCCGTATTGACCAACAAGACCTTCTTGCCACGGAGCTGTTCAAAAGAAAAGTCTTCACCTCTTATGGTTTTAAAAGACAATGAGTAAAAATTCTTTGGAGGATCTACAACTTTCGGGTTGTCTTGTTTACTATTTCCGGTAAAAAAAGATATTAGCACGGCACACATGATAAAAATGGTTTTCATTATTTAATTTTTAAAGATTCACATAATAATGAGGCCACACAGGCAGAAAGTTTTTTCTGCCAGATAGTCGCACTGGAATAACAGACTATGGGCAAGACCCATTCCAGCAAAGCCAATGCGTAAGGTATAAACGTTTTTTCTCCCCGGGAAGCGAACGTAGCATATTCCCTCATTTTTAAGGTCAGGGATATATTCCTGTGCATAATTTCGGGCAATTCCCCGGTCCATTCCCGGTCCGGTTTTCTGTCTGTAAAAGCAGTATTCCTGTAGAAACCCGTAAGATGATCCAACACCTCCAAAAAATCCCGTTCGGTTTCCATGGGATATGACTCTACCATGAAAATGGCCTCCAAGCGGGCAAAATCAGACACAACGGATCGTGGCCGGGTTTCTGAAAAATCAATGAGATAAACGTTCATCTCGTTATCCAGCAGTACATTCTGCATGTTCAGATCTCCATGGCATACGCACGTATGATAATCAAGGCTCTCCTGCCGTCTCCTGGGATACTCTTCTTTAAGAAAACGGTAAGGATTCAAGAATTCGTCGGCGCGGCCGTCAAAGCGAAAAGAGACATTCCGGGTATCTATGCCAAGGATCGACTCGGCTTTTTCAAAAAGGTCCGGGAAAAAAGTTTTTGTGGGATCATGGTCCAGGTATGGATAGATCTTTTCCCTGACAGGCTGTCCGTACCAAGGTTTTAAAATCTTCAGGAAAATTTTGTCAAACAGAGGTATTAATGATTCAACCTCCATATTATTAAAGTACCATGTAAGCCATTTTAATTCGGCATCTTCTCCGCCTATTCCCACAAAATTATAGCGTAAAGCGCCCACCTGGCAATGAAAAGCGGTTCCCAGAACCATGGCACTGTTGTTCAGAATATAGGGCATGGCATATTTCCGGCATCGTTCCGCTTCCCTTGCGATCAGGGGCCTCGCCCCGATCTTCAACACCGTAGGCCGGAGTACCCTTCCCCTGTCATCGAATGATTTTACATAAAAAGTACTTGCCGAATAGCCTCCGTGGAGTCTTTTGATTTCCACTTTTTCAGAATCTCTGTATAAGGACCTGGTTAGGTAAGCATAGTATTTTTCCTGCAGAACCTCTCCTGTGAAGACTACCTTGGGGATATATCCGGCTGCTTCTGATATTCCGTGTGAATAAAACAACCAGCATACCGGATCCGTAAGCATTTCAGAAACATCTCCCGCAACTACTCCTTCCACGTTTTCCCAAGTGAGCAACGAACGGCAGTACTGCTGAAATGTTTGACCCGGCTGCATATGGGTTACATGTTGCAACAGGAATGTACCTCCCTGCCACGTCTGGCTGTCCCGGCTAAGATATACAGATAAGGCCGGTTTATCAGGATCTCGTGCCAGACAAACGACAGCACACAGAAAACAACCTTCACCACAGGATAAATGTGTGGTATGTTGCAATATATCAGAGATCACTATTTTTTTGCCATCTTCAACAGATACTTTTACCACAGGAGATTCCCGGACAGACACTGCACGGTCAACAAACATGGTTGCCTGAAAGGGATCACCCGCTATCCGGAAATCCGGCGTATAATTTTTGTCATCAGGAATGAACCCGGCACAATGGAACAGTATAAAAAAAGAGCCCCCCGGAGTTTCACTTCTTAACAAAGTTTCTCCAAACGCCCCGGTCCCTGCCGCAATGGCTAAAGATCCGAAATCCGTCAAAACCGGTTCTTCCCATATCCTGAGACCTGCATCCGGTGTCTTTTTCAAAAGTTCAGTCTTCCACGGGACCTTATCCGCATAAACCCTGACATTATCTAAAAGAATGTTTTCCTGTTCTTCAATACATGCCAGGGCTTGCGAAAGCGTCCCAAACAGGTTGAACACTGTATCCAACCCTGCTGTCTGGAACACACGGAATAAATCATCTGAAAACCCGCATATAGCCAATTTGCCTCCTAGCGATCCCAGTTCTTTTGACGTACGCAGTAAAACACGTATACCGCTGCTGGACAGGTAAGAACATTCAGAAAAATCGATAACTAAAAAACGTTGCCCGGTTGTCACGTCCCGGACAGCTTCTTCGAACAAAACCGCTTGGACCGTATCCAGTCTCCCCCCGGGCCGGATACAGTGAACTGAAGCATATTGATCCCTGGTTATTTCAAACATATTGCAAGTTACATAAAAATCTTTCTATATTTGAGTTGCGTATCTGACTATTACTTATGAAGTTTAAAAGCGGTTTCTTCCTGGCAGTGATGATGCTCCCGTTTATTCCCCTGAATGCTCAATACATCCGGGAACCTGACCCTTTATTAAAACACAGCGACAAAACATTTGGTAACAAAATGTTACGCGGAACCGGCTACGCCCTGGGGTACAACGCAGTGATCATGACAGCCCTGGTCTTATCACCGGAGTATATAAGCCAATGGGACAGGAAAGAAGTATTCCGGGCAGCTTCCATCAAAGCCCAATACAAAAAGACGTTCACGACTGCTCCCGTCAGGGATAATGATCTGGCCGTAATCAACTACATTGGCCACCCCTACCAGGGAAGTTTCTATTTCAATGCCACCCGGTCACAGGGAGCCTTGTTCTGGCAATCATCTCTTTTCACGATCATGCAATCGGTACTTTGGGAGTATGTATGGGAAGGCGGGCTGGAACAACCCAGTATCCAGGACTTGATTATCACACCGTTAGGAGGAATTCTTCTGGGAGAACTAAGTCACCGGGCAACCCTGGCCATGAGAAACAACGGCTTTCAATGGTATGAGATCATCCTGACCTGTATCATCAACCCGGCTTATGCCATCAATAATGGATTTAAACGTCCAGCCTTCTTCGGTAATTGAAAGCTATGGCTATTATAAAGCATACCAGCCCAAAAAGAGCCATCATGCCGCTTTCCGGAAGAATGGCTTTTACGCCGGCATCCAGCATAAACACTTCAAGGAAGCCGGAAAGGCCCCAGTGCATGGGAGAAAACATCCCTATCGTACGCAAAGTATCGGACATAATGAAAGTCGGGATCCAGATGCCCCCGATGGCAGCCATGATAACAATGGATATGGCCCCGAAGACAGCTGACTGATGGAAATTTTCAGCAATATTTCCTATGGCTGTGCCGTATCCGATTGCTGCCAGTGCCGCTGAAAGTCCCAATAGGATCAAAGCCAGCGGCGAACTGCCCAAATTCAATGATTCAGTCCCAAAAAGAGGTAAAACAAATACACCTATCAGCAACATCAGCCCAAACTGCATCAGGGAAACGATTGTAAATACAATGGCTTTGCTCAGCAAATATTCGGTATAGGAACACGGCATGGTCAATAACCGCGAAAAACTGCCATCCTGCCTTTCCCGGATAATACTTCCGGAAAGGGATATGACAATAAAAAATATGGCAAACAGGGACCAGGCCGGCACATTATGCTGCACGGGACTGGGAACCATGTCTTTTCCTTCCAGATGAGCATCTCTTATGTCAATATATACCTGCTGCCCTGCAAAACCGGCAGTGGAAATGGGTATGGGACTTATTTCGTTCACCTGCCTGGTGATCTCTTTCATTATATAATCAAATTCAATTTTCTGCGTCTTCTCTTTTAACGTGCTCATAATAGTCGTATAAAAGGAAGATTTGGTTGTCGGATCTACATATATGACAAAACCGACACTGTCCATGGCAGGCAATTCCACAGCTCCGCTAAATGTGGCAAGTACATACCGGGCTACGTTCTTTTGAATGTTTTCCGTTGTGTTTTCCGGAATATATATGCCCAAAGTATACCGGCTGGAGGCAATTTCCTTTTCAATTTGCTGCAAATCCGGAACCTTTCCGTCTATTAGCCTGTCGATCTTGAAAACCCCTGACATTTCAAGTTCCTGATCAATGGCTTTGCCGAGTTCACCTTTGTCGTTGTTGATCAGGATAAGGGGCACCGAGGCGTCCGTGATGGCCCTGTATGTGCTTTCCTGCAACAACGTCATCAGGATCACCAGCACTACCGGCATCAGGAACATAAGCAGCAACCCGGCCACGTCCCTTTTCAGCAAAAGGTAATCTTTGTACAGCAGGTATCTGAATTTTCTCATTGGTTGTCCCTCATCCTTTTTCCGGTAAGCAGGAGGTACATTGACTCCATGCTGTTACAGGATTTGTAGATATTCCTGAGGTCTGAAGTCTTTCCCTGGCAAATGATGACGCCGTCATCCATAAATGCCACTTCGGTACATATCTGTTCTGCCTCTTCCAGGTAGTGAGATATAAAAAGTACCGTCGTCCCGGAACGGTTAATGTCCACTAATTTTTCCAGGATCAGTCTCCTTGACTGGGCATCCACACCCACGGTGGGTTCATCCAGTATGAGTATTTTAGGAGCATGCAACATACCGGCTATCAGGTTCACACGACGCTTCATCCCTCCCGAGAAACGGTTGATATATGAATTACGGCTTGCCGATAGATCAAACAAATCCAGTAGTTCGTCAATCCTTTTTTCCAGCAACTCTTTTTTTATTCCGTACAACCCTCCCAGTATTTTCAGATTTTCATACGCCGTCATTGTCGGGAATAGGGCAATATCCTGGGGAACAAGCCCGAACAAGGGTTTTATGGGTTTCATCCCGTCCGCCAGGGAGTGTCCGTCCACTATCACGTCACCGCTGTCGTATTTGCGAAGTCCGCAAATAATATTAATGGCAGTGGTTTTCCCGGCCCCGTTCGGGGCCAGAAGTCCAAAAAGCGAACCGTAAGGGATCCTTAAAGACAACCCGTTAAGTGTGGGATGAGTTTTACCTTTATAGGTTTTGTTCAGGTCCTTTGTTTCTATGGCGTATGTATTACCCACGCTTTATTGAGTTTTCCAGTTTTCTGAAGACCTCTGTTTCCCGTGCAGAAATAACATCCAGCTTGTCGGCTATATCATCGTAAGATAGTATGATCCCTTCACGTTTTTTGAAAAACCGGGCCGCATGATAGGAGAAATCTCTCCAAAGATCCCCGACTTCTGTCAATTCCATGGATAATTGATTCCATTCCGGTTTATCCAGGAATTCAGAAGCTTCCTGCAAAAAAGCGGCATACATAAATCTGAATCCTGCCCCGCCGGTACCGATCTCTTCCAGCATCCTGATGACCTGGGCCAGATTCATGGCCGCGCCGCGTTCTCCGTAAAGTTTTTCCCACTTACGCATTCTTTTCGCCAGGTAGGCGATCCCTTTTGCCCCAAACATCGGGAAAGGTATCCCCAACATCCCGGAACAAGTCTTGAGTGTTGCCTTATAAAGCATTTCAGCAGTCAAAGGCTTGTAATGTTCCGTGCTTTTTATGTAATACATACGGCCTTCGGGAGGACTGGTACCCTGTGCAAAACGAACTTTTTTCAAATTTTCGGCGGAAAGACGGTTTTTGTTCATTCCTATGGGATCCGAAATAATATATTCATCTCCCTCTTTACCAATGACACAAAGGTTATGGGCATTGAAGTGCATCCTGTATTCCTTCGGGAAATAGGCTAAGTGATATACCCCTACCCTCAACCCCACAGGGATCCCCTGTGCCAGTACTTCATCCAGTTTGGCCATAGCTTTGTCCGGATCTTTAAATTTATGCCACTGTACTTCAATTCCCAGGGCTTGAGTTACCCTGGTAAAAATACTACCCGGAAAATATCTGAAAGAGGTCAGGGCCATCCCGTGCAATCTGTAGAAAGGCATGTGGGAGAAAAAGATTCCCGAACCCAATCCCAGGGTCATGGGTTCGCTGAGTTTGATCCCGTAAAAATTCAGTAAATTTCTCACAACACCGTTCTCACAATGCGCGGCGTGCCTGTGTTCAAAATTGATTTCCATATTTAATCGGTAGAGGTAAGTTCTTCAACACTTATGTTCATGGCATCCGCAATACGGGAAAGCTCTTCTGGTTTTAGAGAAGCAAAGTGTTTGGGTTTACAGAATTTATGTATTTTTCGTTTGGAAAAACCGGTATAATCAGCCAGGATCCCAGCCGTCATCACTAAACGTATCATATGATACATCAGGGGACTGTACTTTCCGGAAATGACTTCTTTACGAACATCCAAGGCTTCTTCCCCGTTGTAATTCAAAGAAAACCGTATGGCTTCATTTTTTGGAGCCCAACCAGCACTGGGAATTTCCCGGTATTTTCCGTCATCATCCAGTGCATACGTTCGATCTCTCAATAAGACATCACCGTCCGGCTGTAAAAACTCGTCATCCTGGGGAACGTCTTTGACTTTCATGGTTCAAATATTTAGTTGCAAATATACTATTTTTTAAAACCCGGACTTCACGGCAACCCTTCAATACTTACTTCACTGAAAACATAGGTGGTAATGTAACCCGATTTCTCTTGTACCACAACCTCATTAAGTGCATATTCAGATCTGTCAAAACACAGATCTATACTGACAAACGAATTTTCTGATTCTTTTTTTGCGTTCCTGATCGTTACACAATGACCGTTATCGTCCAGCACATAGCTCAGTTCGTAATTAGCTCCCAATTCCTGCAAAAATCCTTTCATGCAAATGTTCATTATCTGAGCCATTTCCGTCATAGCATTTTTCTGGCCTTTAAAGGCATAGACTGTTGTTTTTTCTTCCGTTATGATCTCAACTTCTTTATCTCTGACTACAATACTCATTTTTCGCGGAGTCACATAATCAAACCTTATGTCGCGGTTTCTTGCATACCTGAAAGTACCCGTCGATACAATTTTCACATCAAGCGACCTGACTTCTTTTATCTGGGTAAACGATCCCGACAACGTTTCTATTTTTGAAGAGACCTTTGCCAATTGGGCGTAGAAATCTTTATCCTGCGCTGCTGTCTTATCCATTGATAAAACAGATATTATAACCGTCACTAAAAAAAGGGCTTTTTTCATTTTAAATCTCCATTAATAAGGCTTGCAATTTAAGAACGGTAAGCAGCCCGTGCTTCATTTCCGCCTTTATTTGTGTTGTGCCATTTACCTCTTTCCATAAGATCTTCAGAAAAAGTTTGGCAGGATTTGCAGGATTTGCCATACCGGGAAATTTACAAAAATCAATATGTTGATAATGTAATTCTTTTCCAAGAAAGCGTTCCATGCATAGTCTGACCAGGAAGAGCGAACAGACACCGGGCAATACCGGTTGCCCGGGAAAATGCCCTGAAAAAACAGGATTGTTTCCATCTATAGTCACAGTGGCTGCAAGAGTATTTTCACATACATGATCCAATGATTCAATACAGAAGAGATCCTTCAACATTTTCCGGTTTTTTAATCAACATACGTAATCTTAACCTGGGGTGATCAACAAGTATGGTTTCAGGAAACCCTTCTTTGTAGTCTCTTGCCGTGATCACTGTTTTTAATGGCCCGTGACCGGTTATAAACATACGGATATTTCCGTTTTCGTGAATCCCAAAATCCGTTCTTTTAAAGCTCTGTGGGGAAAACAAAAATGCAAAATCATTCCACAGCAAATCAAGGGCTCTTTTCCGGTCAAGGAAATCAATCACATAATGAATACGGTATGCATCATGCGTTCCTTCCAGGTCGAACAAAGACATTCCTATAGAAGATGTCAATATAAACCGCTGTTTTCCTGATTCATCCACATTTATCAGCAACCAACCTTCCACATCATTCGTTCCGTAACTCAAGTGAAAATCATACATTTTCACACCGTCGGATGTATCCAGCAAAGGTTTTACATTTTCCCGGGGAATTTTTACTGTAGTACCACATGCGGTAAAAAAAATGACCAGTAATGCCAACGCAATGCTTCTCATTGTTTAGGACCGTTAATTGTAATAACTTTTAATTCACCTTCCGCCACTAACAGGCCATTACAAAAAGTTTTCGCTTGAATAACAGAAAAACCTGTGTATTTATGGATCTCCTTAATTCCGGTAATTAACTTTTCTCCGGCACAAACCGGGGCATAAAAATGATATTCGTTCACCGATCCCACGAATCCCGGAACGACTTCACCACCCTGTTCCATAGTATCCACTCCTGCGGCAAGTGCCACAGACTGCGCAGCATGTTCAATAATTCCTTCTTCCAGAAAAATTTCTCCGGGGCAAAAGAAGGAATCCTTCACAGGTGTATAGCCCGAATAAGAAGCCTCTCCATCCCTTCCGTAATAAGAATCTATGAGGAAAACAGGTGGACGGTGCGGAATATATTTATATAAAGATCTTCCGGATAATAAAACGTTCTCGGGTCTTTTCACAGAGCACGAAGATAGGAATTATTCTTATTACAATAATTTAGTTCTAAGATATCCGGCTTTCACTTCTGACTATGAGAATGTTATTAAGTTATTAGACAGCCGGTGATTCTCCATTTAATAATTTTATCTGTCAAATCATTGTTCTTTTGAGTGATTTTCCATTATATTTACATAATGCTTACTTACAAAAGTTCAGAATTAAAAGTGAATCCGATCATTACAATTACAGAGGCGAAAATCTAAACAACATATATATACTCACTAAAGATTTTAATAACCTACTTAATTGATTTTGGATGAAACCAATTATCGAACTAGTTAAGGACCTTGCCGACCGGCACGGCAGAGAGCGACGTAGTCTATTGCCGATCCTCCAGGGAGTAGTCGAACAGGAAAAGTATCTGTCTGAATTTTCTATGCTGACCATTGCCCGTGAATTGAATATGCCTGTGACGGAAGTTTACGGAACGGCTACTTTCTATTCATTCCTGGAATGTAAAAAAATGGGCAAATACATTATCCGTATTTGCAAAACGATCACATGTTCCATGAAAGGAGAGAAACAAATTCTTCTGGCCATTGAGAATATGTTAAAGATCAAAGTCGGAGAGACCACACAGGACGGGAAATTCACCCTCCTTGAAACCAATTGCCTGGGATTCTGTCACAAAGCCCCGGCCATGTTGATCAACAACGAAGTGTACACAGAACTTACCCCGGAAAAGATCCGGGCAATTTTAACCAGTTACCTGAATGATAAAATCATAGGAGGTGAACATGTCAACTAGCCATATTCTAAAAAGAGCCGATTTCGTTTTCAAGAACGAAAATGACTGGGAAGAAGTGCTTACCAAAAGCCTGGCACGAACTCCCAACGAACTGATCAACGAATTGATCAGTTCCGAACTAAAAGGAAGAGGCGGAGCCGGATTCCCCACAGGATTGAAATGGAAACTTACTTCCGAATTTAAATCAGATGAAAAGTATGTCATCTGCAACGCCGATGAAGGAGAACCGGGAACTTTCAAAGACAGGGAGATCCTGTCACGGGTTCCTTTTAAGGTTTTAACGGCTATTGCCATCTGCGGTTACGTAATAGGGGCAAAAAAAGGCTATATATACCTCCGGGGCGAGTATTTTTTCTTGCAGCAGGAATTGAAAAAAGCGATCAGTGAATTCGAATTTTTCTGTAAGGAAATTAAATATGATTTTAAGATCAGCATATTTATGGGAAGCGGTGCTTATATCTGCGGCGAAGAAACTGCCCTGTTTGAATCCATGGAAGGAAAACGGGGAGAACCACGCAACAAGCCGCCTTATCCCACTGCTTACGGATATATGGGAAAACCGACCGTTATCAACAACGTTGAAACTCTCTCCCATACCTATACCATATTCAAATACGGATCCAAACGCTTTTATGACCTGGGTGTTCAGTTCTCCCGTGGAACCAAACTTTTCTCCGTTTCCGGGGACACTCCTAAACCGGGTATTTATGAGCTTGAACTTGGGATGAGTCTTACTGATTTTGTTGAAGAATTCGGGGATGACGATACCAAAGCGGTTCAGGTTGGCGGTGCTTCCGGGTTCCTGGTCCCGCGTAAAAAATTTGCCGAGACAAGCATCGGGTATGAAGGGAAACTTGTAGGGATCTCGCTTCCGACAGGGGGCTCCATGATGTTGTTCAACAGTTCCCGTTCTATGTTTAACGTACTGGACAATTACCTGAATTTCTTTGCCGAAGAATCATGCGGTCAGTGTACGCCCTGTCGCGTTGGTTGCCAGCAATTACTCAAAGGGATAAAAGCGGTTAAACGGGGAGAGAAACCGGCTTCATACCTGGACAAACTCCTTAGTCTGGCCGAAACCATGCAATTGACGGCAAAGTGCGGCCTGGGACAATCCGTGGCAAATTCCTTCTCTTCCATTGTGGAGAATTTCAGAGAGGAGATGATTTACTAAACCAGAAAATTGACAGTAATGGGAAAGAAAATAAAAATTACCGTAAACGGACAACCCGTAGAAGTTGAAAAAGGAACGTCCATTCTGGATGCAGCCAATCAAATAGGGGTGATCATCCCTACTTTATGTTACCATAAGGACCTGTGCGTAGCAGGAAACTGCCGCGTATGCATAGTTGAAGTAGTAGGCCAAAAACGCCTTGCCCCTGCCTGCGCCACTCCGTGTGAAGACGGCATGGACATTCTGACCAACACCCACAAAGTCAGGAATTCCAGAAAACACATCATTGAACTGCTACTTTCAGAGCACAACGCCGATTGTACAAGCTGTTACAAGAACGGCAATTGCGAATTGCAGCTTTTGGCCTCGGAATACAAGATCATGACCCAGGATTTTATTCATCTTGTACCCTTCCGGAATTACACCATTGACGACTTCTCGCCTTCCATTATTAAAGACGACAGTAAATGTATCCGTTGCCAGCGCTGCGTCAGGACATGTGCCGAGTTGCAGAGTGTCAATGCACTGACCATGGCGCACAAAGGCGAATATGCCATGATTACCACGTTCTTTGAAAAATCCATGAACGATGTAATCTGCACCAACTGCGGACAATGCGTAAACCACTGCCCCACCGGGGCCCTGGTGGAAAAGAATTACATCGAGGAAGTCTGGTCCGCCATCTCGGACAAAAACAAATACGTCGTTATCCAAACGGCTCCCGCCGTGCGTGTGGGGCTGGGCGAAGAACTCGGCTTTGATCCAGGAAGCCGCTCAACCGGTAAAATGGTGGCTGCCTTAAAGCGACTGGGATTCGATTCTGTGATGGATACCGATTTTACTGCCGATTTGACGATCATGGAAGAAGGCACAGAGCTGCTCACGCGTTTGAAAAAGGCCCTTGCCGAGAATGACAAAACCGTCAAATTACCCATGACCACTTCCTGTTCCCCCGGTTGGATCAAATTCATTGAACATCTTTATCCAGAATATCTGGATAACCTTTCCAGCTGTAAATCACCCCAGCAGATGTTCGGGGCTCTGGTGAAAACATATTATGCCAAAGCTCGTAAGCTGGATCCGGCCAAAATTGTGTCAGTTTCCGTGATGCCTTGCACCGCAAAGAAATTTGAAGCAGCCAGGCCGGAAATGCACGACAGCGGCTACCGTGACGTGGATTACGTATTGACCACACGTGAGCTTGCCATTATGATCAAACAAGCAGGTATCGATTTCAAAAAACTGGAAGATATGCATTTTGATCGTTTGATGGGTGAATCCACCGGAGCCGGTGTGATCTTTGGAGCAACTGGAGGCGTTATGGAGGCAGCTCTTCGAACCGCCTATGAACTGGTTACAGGCAGAGAAGTGCCTTTTGAAAACCTGGACATCACACCTGTACGTGGTATGGAAGGCGTTCGTGAAGCTAAGATCAAGATAGAGAAACCGCTCAAAGAATGGGCCTTCCTGGATGGTGTGGAACTTAAGTGTGCAGTAGCTCACGGATTGACAAACGTCAAATATATGATGGATAAGGTAAAAGCCGGAAAAGCCGATTATCACTTCATAGAGTTCATGGCTTGTCCGGGCGGTTGCCTGGGAGGCGGAGGTCAGCCCATCCCTACCAATCCCGAGATACGTCAGCGCCGGGCACAAGCCATTTATGAAGAAGACTCCCTGATGCCAGTCAGAAAATCACACGAGAATCCCGAGATCATAAAGATCTACAAAGATTTCCTGGGGCATCCCCTGAGCGAAGTGTCTCATCACCTGCTTCATACCAAATACACGCCCAGAAGCATGTAGCCTTTTTTATATGAACAAATCCAAAGTGACCTTGTTACAGAGGTCACTTTTTTTTATTATTTTTGGGTAACCTAAATTACATAGCCATGAAGAATAAAACACTATCTGTCATAAACATCTTCCTGTATCTGGGGATGATCATAGTAAACGCGTTGGCCAACGCACTCCCGATAAACGGTATGACTACCGGAGAATTATCAGACAGTTATACCAACTTATTTGTACCTGCAGGTATCACTTTTTCTATTTGGGGAGTTATCTATCTTTTACTGCTGGTCTTTGTTGTGTATCAGGTTGCCGCCGTTTCCGGCAAAGAAAATCGCTTTGCACTGAACACCAAACAGAACCTGGTTTTTGCCCTTACTTGTATTTTGAACGCTGCATGGATTGTTACCTGGCATTACCAGCTGATCCTGTGGTCAGTGATCGTTATGATAGCTCTGCTGCTTTGCCTGATATCCCTTTACAATTCTCTCTATAACATTGATATACCCGGTGGTATGGGAAAATTCGCTTATAGAGTCTCTATTGGGGTTTACATGGGCTGGATATCCGTAGCCACCATCGCCAATGTTACCGCTCTGCTGGTATCCCGGAACTGGGACGGATTTGGTCTGAGTGAAAACATCTGGACTATAGCCGTAATGATTGTGGGATTCATCCTGGCTGTTCTGGTTGCCTTGCGTAACCGGGACATCTTTTATCCCCTTGTGGTGATATGGGCCTATTACGGCATCATCATAAAACGCACGGCAGATCTTATTGTTCATAAGGATATTGTAATTACTGCCTGGGTCGTGATTGTTTTAACAGCTCTACTCATAGTCTACACCCTTATTAGCTCCTGTGCCAGCGGGAAAGGCAAAGGACTGATTTGTAGGAGTTAAGCTCATTACCTGTAACTTGTATGCAACCTGAACCACCCCCGCTTTTGCTGGAAAGCGAAGGATTGTTGTGGCAGGAACAAAGTTCATTACCTGTGACTTGTATACAACCTGAACAACCCCCGCTTTTGCTGGAAAAGCAAAGGATTGTTTTGGCAGGAACAAAGTTCATTACCTGTGACTTGTATACAACCTGAACAACCCCCGCTTTTGCTGGAAAGCGAAGGATTGTTGTGGCAGGAACAAAGTTCATTACCTGTGACTTGTATACAACCTGAACAACCCCCGCTTTTGCTGGAAAAGCAAAGGATTGTTTTGGCAGGGATCAGGTCAGGTGTTTATAATCTTGTTGCAAACTAAGTCCATTCGGCTATTTTGCGAATCTGATATCACATAGGTCCTCCCGGGTCCACTCACGGATGCACAAACGTTACGCTATGTGGAATAAGGAGTTCCAGATTTACGCGAAAACAGTTTACATAATTTCAATAAAAAAGTAAACTTTATTCAGGACAATGTTATTTATTCGTTGTTTTAATAGGCAGCCTACACAATCCGCCCAAATTAAGTGCTAACACTCGTATTACGGAGCCTGGAAAAAGCATAATCAATCTTCTTGGATACATCTTCACTTATTTTTTCATTATATGATTTTGTCCAGTTGATTTATTTTTTGGTATCCAGAACCCTGGTGTGTTCACTTCCTATGCAATAATTAACTAATTTTGTATGCCTTACCATTGTGGGGTTGATTAATCATGAAGAAAAATGGAAAAGGGATATTCAGGTGCTTCTGCACCTATTAGTCGTACATTCTTCGACAAAGAAAATCAGTGTGAATATTTATTTAATGAATCCGTCCCGTTCTGGCACATGTTTACGCCTGGCAATCTGACAACGCTTTTATTCACAAATGATGAAGAGTTTGGATTTGGGATGAATCTGATGGGAATTTGTGCAGACAGAAATCCAATGCTGAAAATCTACACTTTTGAATTGATGAATAATCATCTTCACTGTATTCTTTCCGGTGATAAAAAATGTTGTGAAGATCTGTTTAATATGTATCAGACACGTCTGCAAAGGTATCTGGCCATTACGGGAAGAGTAGTAGAACTATCTGCTTTCAAAGTGTCTCTTCTTAGCATTCCTGATTTGCATGCTCTCAGGAATGAAATTGTATACGTTAACCGTAACGGGTATTTGGTAAAACCCTCATATACCCCTTTTTCATATATATGGGGCGCAGGATATCTGTACTTTAATCCAATATACGAAGTGTTGCCGTCAGTTACTTTCAATTCCCTTTCAATAAGGGAGAAGAGAAATCTTTGCCGCAGCAGAGATGTGGCCATGTCAGACCGTATCAGGGTATTAAATCATATCATCCTACCATCAAGCTTTTGCTATATTAAAGAAGGCGAGTGTTTCTTTAGAGATGCTCATCATTACTTCAACCTGTTATCAAAGAATTATGAAGCATACAGCGAAATCGCCAAAAGACTTAAAGATTCGGTCTTTCTTAGCGATGAAGAGATGTTTTCAGCGGTGCAGTCTATGTGTTTAAAAAGCCATAACTTAAGTAAACCTGTTTTACTGCCTTCAGCCGCTAAAATAGATATTGCAAAGAAGATGCATTATGATTACAACGCATCGAATAAGCAAATTCAAAGGATTCTAAAAATAGATGCAGGAATCATAGAGTCACTATTTCCGAAAGTTTTGTAAATGCTTTATTTCCATATATTTATTTAATATATTAATTAACAGGAAGAGGGGGATATGCAGGGAAAAACGTTAAACAAGGAAACTTCTTACAAACTCTCCTTATTCTTATTTGTTTCACTTTTAACATAAATACCATGAAAGAAGAAAAAGAAATGCGGATGAAGAAAATGCTGGAGGTTACTATGGATTCAAATGGAATGCTTCACTTTGAGAGTGATCTTGTTCTTTCAAAAGCAAAGGATATGGAAATCCTTATGGACCTTATTCCACGAACAGTTTTCTCAATCCAGACTACATTGTTTGGATCAACCGAACAATCAGTAACAGCTGTGATAAGGTCTTTATCAATTGCTGAAATATGTTGCTGTCAGGATGCTGAAGATATGCTTGCGCACTATAACAGAGTTGTTAAAAATACTATTAAAGAAGTCAGACATGCTAACGAGGAAATGATTAAGTCCGGTAAGGCCAGGATGATACCTAATATGCCGGATATAAATACAATGAATTGAGGGTTCACTGTTTGACTGCCACTCCACTTTATGACTGCCACTCCACTGTTTGTCTGTCCGTAGATGTATGGCAGAAAATCCCAGGTCCATCCACAAAAACAGCCCAAAATGTGGATGGATGGCAGAAAATCCCAGGTCCATCCACAAAAACAGCCCAAAACGTGGATGAATGGCAG
>Ga0265294_10000592_pt1 | contig 48290 bp, 39 predicted proteins | sample MunlanPumphouse3_FD_192504 | JGI IMG/M metagenome (GOLD analysis project Ga0265294, IMG submission 192504) | Groundwater microbial communities from a municipal landfill in Southern Ontario, Canada - Pumphouse #3 | ecosystem: Environmental > Aquatic > Deep subsurface > Groundwater | place...
TGGTTACCAGTACCTGTTTCTCTCCATATTTTCGAGGAATTCAGCGCCTGGAAATCATCTCTTTTGATCGGCATCAACCTAGTGGTTTGATTGGATTGTTGAGGTTATTCGGAAGAATCCGGGGCGGAGGATCGGTTGATCAGGTTATCGATCTACACGGAGTATTAAGGACGTATATTCTTGATTTTCTTTTTATTATAAGCCTCCGGCCCGTGAGGATCGTCCGAAAATATCGTTCTCAGAGAAGAAAGATAATCAAAGGTCGAGAGGTTCCCCTCATGCCACACACCACCAACCGGTATTTGGATGTCTTTCGCAAGGCGGGGTTCAGGGTTGCCATGGAGACAAGACCAATGGATCATATCCTAGGAGAAATTGAAGAGAGGGTTAGAAGATCAAGGTCTTACCATATCGGTATAGCTCCAATGGCCAAGCACCGGACTAAAATGTGGGGAGAAGAATCTGTCATCCAGCTGTTGGAGATTCTTGGAAAGCAGGAGGATTTTGAAATTCATCTTTTCGGTGGTCGTGATGAACGTCAGGCTCTTCAGAGAATGGCTCGCCAGGGTCAACGGGTGGAAGCTGGTCTTCATAACCCGATCGACGAGCTGCGGATTATTGCCAGTATGGATGTGTTTGTATCCATGGATTCCGCCAATATGCACTTAGCCTCCCTGGCCGGGGTCCCTACCTTGTCAATCTGGGGTGCGACACATCCAGAAATGGGTTTTTCACCTCTCAATCAACCACCGGACTATCTCATCCAGGCTTCCTGCGATGAAGTTCCCTGCAGGCCATGCTCAGTTTACGGAGAGAGCCCCTGTCATCTGAGAAGCGATCCTATGCGATGCATGAAACTTATAACCCCAGATACTGTTGCTGAGAAAATCCTTCAAATTATTGCGTTTCATAAGATTCAATAAGAAATGCAACGTATATTTAGGGTAAAATACTCCGGCAATGAAAAGACAACTTACCAGAATCGCTGCACTGGTATTGTATCTACTGATCGCCAGTGTTAACCTAAACGCCCAGGAAACGGCAGTTTTTAACTACACAGTCGAGATCGAGCTGACGAGTGATCAGGGTGATATGCCCACAAAAGAATACCTAAAAAACTATGGTGTGAAGGGGATCAAACGCGGACCGGAATATGTTTATAAAGTAGTTAATCCCTTCTTAATCAGTCAACTTGAAAAATCCGGAATGGACCTCCTTCCCTTGGACACGCTCTCCTCAGTCAAATCTAACCGGTATGGGTTCCCCTCTGCGAATCTCTCAAAGGCAGTAGCCACTGAGGTTGCCGATCAGTATCTACGCATTCACCTCAAAGATATCAGTTCATTATCACTGGATGGCAGTAACCAGACCGATCCTCTTGAGCAGCAGAAGAAAATAGTCAAAATGAGGTGTCGAATTCAAGTGTATAGTTCTGATAAAAATCTTATCCAGGATGTTGAAGGGGTGTTTCATACCGGAGACAAAATAGACAATGCTGGTGAGCTGGGAATCGATTTTAGAAGGGTCAGTGGCACTATTCATGATCAGGAGTTGAAGGTGTATGAGACCTGCGCCAAGATGGCCATTTACAAAGCTGTACAAGCCTTGATGGAGAAATAAAAAAAGGAGGACTATCAAAAATAATCCTCCTTAGAACAAGGGATTTGGATTAGAACAGGAAATTCAGTCCAATGTACAGACCGCTCTTCCCATCATTTTTATCTAATGCGGTATTCATCGCCAAACCGTAATCCACTGCGACAATAAAGTTCTGGTTCAGCGCGATATGCAGACCGGCCCCATAGCCAACATGGAATCCGTCTTCGCTCCCACGGTAAGCTTCCGGAATGGCAAAACCATCATAAGGATTGTAAGGCTTGGTAATCCTGGCTACATCGATAAAAGGAGACAAGGCTAGATAGAAGTTTTGCTTGAAGAGGTTGAACTTTGCAAACTTCCATCGCAGCTCAAAATTCCCCAACGCATATCCCTCACCAACAACACGATTTCGCAGAACGCCCCGCAGGTTTTTGCTTCCTCCAATCCCTTCCTGATTTTCATAGGAACTGAACGTAAAACTCATCATATACCAAGGGATCTGACCAGCGATGGTGCTTTGGTAGTTCAGGCGATAAGCAAAAGTCAGTCTATTGGGAAATATTGTAAAGTACTGTCTATGAGTTAATATTAATGTAGTGTACGGGTTTTTATTGCCGATAAAACCGGGCGACGTCAGCACCAAAGCTTCAGACCAGATCCCTCTATTGGGATTGGGTTCATTATCTCTCGTATCAGCCACAATTCCAGCAGCCACGGTAGTTACACCGCCTCCGGTAGCCTGATCCGAGGGTATCACGCCCTCCTTGACAAAACGGTCATACAGGCCATCAACTTTTGGTAACAGATTGTCCCCCTCTTTACCTTTATTCAGATGATCAATATCCACCGATCCGAGCTCCAGATTATAGTGTGACACTCCTGCAAACCAGCGAAGCTGCCTGCCAATGATTTTGCCCTGGAAATTTGCGCGAACTCGAAAGGTTCTACGGTCCATTCGATAGAACATCCGACTGATATAATCATCACTCCCAGTGGTAGAAAGTGCCGGATTGAAACGGGTTTCGTATCCGTTAAATCCGTAAAAATCCATGGCTTGTTCAGTCTCCAAGCGAACATCAGCAGTTACCCGAATTCCGGGAATCAAGTATTCAGAGTCATACTTGATCTGTTTCAAATCGCTTCCCTTTGTGGTATGCGACCATTCAACGTACAGCGAATGTTTGTAAAAAGGATAGATTGAACCATCTCCATAGTGGTAAAAATTGGCCAGTGCACCATACCTGAATCCCAAATCAGAATCATAGGCAATCGCCGGTACTGCACCAAAACTAAATCCCTTTTTGGCTTTTTCATCCGCTTCGGTTTTCAGCGAATCAACCGTTTGGCATGTAGCCGCTTCGAAGCTGACGAAACAAGCCAAGGATAGTACCATCCAATGTGTTGCTTTCATAGGTTCAATGATTTTTTGGTAAAGAAAACACTTTTTTACATATAATGAACCCGGGATTGTACGACCATAACATGCATCAAAGCTCCCATAATCCTACTGAAAAAACTACCTTTGGAAAGTTTAAGATTACAATTTTATGGAACCTACTAACGGAATCATTTGGGATGTAGATCCCATCATGTTTCAGATCGGAACCTGGACCGTTCGCTGGTATGGACTACTTTTCGCGTCTGCCTTTGTTTGCGGGATCATCCTCGTATCCAAGATGTTCAAGTTTGATGGAGTTAACCGCGATTGGATCGACTCGATGTTTCTTTACGTCGTAATCGGTACCGTCATTGGGGCACGTTTAGGTCATGTTTTCTTTTATGATTGGGCCTATTACAAGGTTAATCCTTCGGAGATCCTCAAAATCTGGCATGGGGGACTTGCCAGCCACGGCGGTGCCATTGGTATTGTCCTGATGCTATGGCTATGGTCAAGAAAGTACAGCAAAAAATCAATTTTTTGGGCTCTTGACCGGGTGGTTATTCCAGCAGCCCTGGCAGGTGTCTTTATTCGAACCGGCAATCTGATTAACAGCGAGATCTATGGAAACCCGACCTCAGTTCCGTGGGCTTTCATATTTATTCGGGAAGATAATATCCCCCGTCATCCAACTCAGATTTATGAAGCTCTGGGTTATCTCACCATTTTTCTCCTACTGATGTACCTCTTCTTTAAAACTGAGACCCGTTTCAAAGAGGGTCGAATCTTTGGCCTGTTTATGTTATTGGTTTTTGGCTTCCGTTTTTTTATCGAGTTTTTAAAAGCAGACCAGGTTGCCTTTGAAGCCAATATGCAACTTAACATGGGTCAATGGCTCAGTTTACCTCTAGCACTGGTCGGACTGTTCTTCCTGTTGTGGAAGCGAAAAACCAAGAGTGAGGTGGCCGGTAAACAAACCGTGGAGAAAACTGCTAAAAGGACTCATGACTGATTTGCTTAGAAAGGCTTACGATCCTGAAGAGTTCAGGCAACAAGCCCATCGGTTGGTTGATTTGATTGCCAACCATCTTAAAGACAGTTATAATCAGAAACTTACAAGCGTCCTTCCATGGAAGGAGCCTGATGAACGATTGGAGCATTGGCGGAATGAACTGGAAACGGAGTTCCAATTCGATGAGTTCTGGCAAGACACCATTGAAGAAACCATCCACATCCATCATCCCCGTTATATGGGGCATCAGGTTTGTGCCTCGATTCCGATAGCCGGACTCAGCGAGATGCTGAATGGGGCGCTAAATAATGGGTCAGCCATTTACGAGATGGGACCGGTCAGCACGGCTATGGAGCGGGTGGTCACCGACTGGTTAGCCAAAGCAATCGGATTCGATGAAGATTCGGCCGGAATCCTTACTTCAGGCGGATCTCTTGGCAATCTGACTGCACTCTTGGCTGCCCGTCAGAGTCAAGCAGGATATGACCTCTGGCAAAAGGGTCATCAGGATGGGTTTCATCCTGCTTTGATGGTCAGCGCCGAGGCTCACTACAGCGTTGCCCGTGCTGTTCAGCTCATGGGTTGGGGTGAACAAGGGGTGATCAAAGTACCAACCGACAACCACTTTCGTCTGGATCCTTCCCAACTGGATGCCTGCCTTAATCAGGCCAGGGAACAAGGACTATCCGTAATCGCAGTCGTGGGTAATGCCTGCTCCACCTCCACCGGAACCTATGACCCGCTCACAGAAATTGCTGAATTCTGCCGAAAAAATAACCTCTGGTTTCATGTGGATGGTGCCCATGGTGGTGCCGCAGCCATCACCCCAAAATACCAACACCTTACCCGCGGAATCGAGCTGGCTGATTCAGTCGTGATTGATTTTCATAAAATGCTAGGTATCAGCGCCCTGACAACTGCCGTACTCTTCCGTGAAGGGCATCGATCATACGATCCATTTAACCAGAAAGCCGTCTATATCCTTCACGAGAAAGAACGGGAGCTCTGGTTCAATTCGGCTGTTAGAACTCTGGAGTGTACCAAAAACATGATGGGAATTAAAGTCTATTCAATCCTCAGGACCTACGGACCGCAGGTCTTTATCGATTACCTGACTACCTGCTATGATTTAGGTAAAGAATTTTTCACTCTAATCTCCCAATCGTCTGATTTCGAACTCCCTTACGAGCCTGAAACGAATATAGTATGTTTCAGATGGATTGATCCATCACTACCATTGGAAGAGATCGACAGGATCAATGCTGATGTTAGAAAAACCATCATCGAATCCGGGCAGTTCTACATCGTTCAAACAAAAATTATGGGGCGGACCTATCTCCGCACCTGTATCATGAATCCCTTGACAACAAGAAAGGAGATGGAGGATCTGCTTCATTTGGTCAGTTCAACAGCAGAAAAGTTTAGTGGGAAAAACAAATAACTCCCGGCTATTTACAGTGCTTGTAAAGACGATCCGGAGCTTGCTTATGGCCCAGTGAAAGCGCCCGTCTCCAGTCGTAGCAGGCCCCTTGCTTATCCCCCAGCAACAGGCGAATATCACCACGCTCAAAATAGAGATCAGGTTGTTTTGGGTTGATATCCAATGACATAGCCATATCTTCCAAAGCCTGTTCAAATTGATTCATCGATTTTCTGACCAATCCTCGAAGGTAATAATAGCGATCATCCAGCTTTTGACATTGACTGATAGCCTGATTCAAGTATTGTTCGGCCCTTTCCGGGGTGGAAGAAGCTGTTCGAATGGCAGCCTGATAATAGAGTTCTGATGGAGCGATGCCAATATCACTGATTTCCTGCATCTCTCTGGCAACCAATGACTCATTACCATCAGCAATACGGCCTAAGGCTCGAGTAAAAAGATAATCCGGATTGGTAGGATCCAACTTAAGCAGCTGATCTGCAAGTACAATTACCCGCTTATAGTCCTCCTGGTTTAGGCAAAAAGTCAAGATCTCTTCCAGCAGATCCAGGCGGTTCCCTGCGTTCTGAATTGCCTGGTCTAAATTACGATTTGCTTCGCGGTGTTTTTCTAATGACAGCTCGATTCTCGCGTGAAGAAAATGAGCATCTGGAGAAGCCGGTTCCAGTGCTAAGATTTTCCCAACCACTTCATTAGCAGCTTCCCAATGATTTCCTGAAAGCTGGTACTCCCCTTCACGAATCAGATTTTCAATATCGGAGTACCATTCTTGCTGCCAAAGCCTGATCCAGGGCCTGGACTCATCAATCAAGGCAAAAGCTTGGTCTGTTTTGACGAAAACCTCCCGATAATGATTCTTCGAAGCCAGGTGGCGCGCCAGATACTCCGTAGATTTCTCTGCATTGTTGAGCTTGGCATAAGATCGGGCTAACTGATAGTAAGCCTTGACGGCAAGATCTCCGTTCACGCGCAAAAGATAAGGTTCAGCTCTATTCAGATCTCCCAAACCAAGTAAAACCATCCCATAGGTGAAATTGTACAAGCTCTGATCGACAGAAGTGGGTGAGAGCTTATCCATAAGTTCTTTTGCAGAATCTAAATCATTGATTGTCAAAAGATAGCGAGCCCGAATCATCTGACTATCCTGATTCTGTCCCCAAGCCGACAACGTTTGCCAGAGCAGGATTATCAAGATTCCTATGTTGGCAATTCTTTTCATCGGCGACCCTGGCTGGCTCCATCGTGGAATATATGGATAAATCCGGTGAGATACCGGGGTTCCATTCCGGTAAGCCTATGTTCATAAACATCGCAAACATAATAATATACGCCTGGGGCCACCAATTTACCGGTTCGAAAATGTTTACCATCCCAATTGATCTCCGGATCTTCGGTTTGAAAAACAAGGGTATTCCACCTGGAAAAAACTTTCAAATCGATTTTTTCAACCCGGTTGTAGGGATATGGTCTTAAGAGGTCATTTATACCATCGCCATTGGGGGTAAAAACATTTGGCAAGGAATAATTGATGCACTCATCCAGGCAGACTATGTTGGAGTATTCGCTTTCATTACCAACTGAATCAACTGCAGTTACCGCATAGCATCCTGCCATGGTATTCTCAGGATAGTGCCAATAGGCAGTATTGGTTGCCGGGGCAGCCGAGTCAATCCTAGCCATATCCCCATCCAGTGTACTACGATAATAGATCCGGTAGAATGCTGCATCCTCTGCGCACGAATCATTCACGTTATTCCACGTTAGTCGGTTAGCCAAACTGTCGCAGACACTACGAGCTACCAGTATTGGCGGGCAGGGAGGTACGGTATCCACAGGAATGGCACAACTGATTTGGGAATAACTAACCAGTCCCTTGATGCCTAAATCGGGAAATTCTCCTGTACTCTTCACCCGGTAGCAATAATTCTGGCCCTCTTGCAAGCCTCTATCGATGTAGTTAAGATCGGCCGTCTGACCAACCGAATCTTCTCTCAACTCGTTTTGTCGAAGAATGGTATAGTGATGAATAGTCCAGGGGACATTCTTCGAATAACTGATTCTCAGTGCTTTATTGAGTGACGATAAATTGACAAACAGGGATGAAGCCAGCTGAGGAACTCCAATCCGGTAGCGATTTCCCGGCTCTACATTCCACAATTCTACCAGGTATGACCATTGAATTAATTGCGTATTAATATTTTGGTCGAGATACGATAGAGATTCCAAACCATTTAGTGAATCGATCAGCACCGGATCAATCCCAAACATCCCGATAGATCGGTAAAGCAAGTATTTAAAGGGCCCTGTAGCGCCCTCCAGTTCCGCTGTCTCAGGTTTCCGCCAGGAGATTCGCATCTTTCCCTGGTCGAGCGATGTTTGTTCCACCGAAACCTGGGTGATGAGTGGAATTCCCCTGACCAAGCTTGCACAGACTTCGTCTGATGCAAAAGATTCTGCGCCATCTTCGAACCAAGCGATAACCCGGTAACAATAATTAGTAGCCTGTTGCAGGCCGTGTCCTCTATTATTATCGATATATTGGGTATTCTGATGTCCGCTAACCGTTCCAATCAATTGATATCCAAGTTCAGGCGGAACTCCGGTTTCACACTCACCGGGGTTGAAGATAATCGGATTGATACTTCGGTATATCCTGTACCCTGCTGCGTTAGCGCAAATCGAGGGGTCCCAGGTGAGTTCAATATGACTGGATGTCGGAGTTGCAGTGAGGTTTTCCGGTTTTGGAGCTAACACACTCACTTCTATGTTTTTACTGTCGATTAGAGAGAGTTCCTGATCATTATCTTTTGCTTTAATAATCATCAGGTATGGCTGTTTTCTCACCATACTACATTCGGTGGTCCAGGTCAGGGTAGCCAAAGCCAATCCAGGAGTTGAGAGGACCTGGTTAAAGACAGCTGGGTTGTTGTCGAATGTGAGCGGGCCTCCGGTTGCCGTTAAAACGATAGAATCGCCATTAGGATCGGATGCTCTGATTTCCCGGGAGAACTCTTCACCGGCCACAACGCAGAACTTTCCCTCCCCACTAATCTCAGGCGGCTTATTATCGGACACATACACCTCAATTTGCATATCCCGTTGAATTCGTCCAATTCTGATTCCACCCCGCCATTCCTCAATAGTCATCGCAACATTATATTTTCCGATTTCAGTTGGGGCCGACCATATAAGGTCACCGGTACGTTCATCCACAACCAGAGAATCGCTGAAAGGCGGATAAGTATATCCGGCAATCTCACGGCCATCCTCGGCGGTACAGACAGACAGCTTATAAGATAATGAATCGCCATCCGGGTCGAAGGCAGCCGGATTATGGATAAAGGGATGCCCGAGGGCAGCTTTGTCGATGGGAGGGTTGAGTAAAACCGGTGTGCTGTTACGCCCGATATTAGGGCTGATCACCAGGATCGTTTTAATGGAGAAGACAACATTGACCGAATTAGGAATATTTTTAACACCTCGATTTCGATTCGGGTCTTCTACCACAATCTGATAAGTTCCTGGCCCCGGATAGGAATGCTCCCACACATATCGATTCCTTTTGTAATAGTTGGGCAAAAAGACCTCCTCAATACGAGGCACATAGGCGCGCGTCCCGTCGCCAAACTGAACATCCAGGCTATCCCGATCGGCCACCAATTCTGGACCAGTTGAAGTGTAGGTAATCACCGTAATCCGGAATGTTAGATCGTTTAGTTGTTCATAAGTGATCTCTCCGGCACGGTTATGAGTAGCCAGAGCCGGGAAAGGCCCGGCTAATAACAATAGGATGAGGAGAAAAACGGGAAACCCACGCATTCTGAATCGTAAAAACCTGATGGAGCAATCAAATATCATACCTATTGTTTCAGAGTAATGAGGGTTTCCGGTTCTTTTTTGTTGAACTGATTTGCCGACTGAAACGGTCCCATGGTAAAGATGAACAAATTCTTCTGATCGGTGAACAGCTCAAAGAGAATGGTATTGCGAACCAAGAGAGAAGTAGCAGGAGGGTCGGCTTTGAAGGTAACTGTCAGCAATACTGCATCCTTCTGGGTTTTAAGACTTTCGAACTCCCAAACTGTTGCAGGGATCTTCCGATCATCGAACTGGATAGAGAGAGCCTCCCCAAGCCACTGAAGCATGACTTTGCCAAAATCTGCTGACCTGCTAGTTTTTGGAAGAGGATTAGAATACTGGATCGTCTGTTCCAAAGAATTCTGAAAATCATCCGTAAAAACCTTGACAGTCAGCTCCCACTCTAGCTGAGCCTCATTAAACTCCAGGTTGGTAAATGACAAGTGTAACGGATGAGCCACCAAGAGGGTCGGAATCATCAGCAAGAACACCAAAAAACGCCATTTTTGTCTCATCACACAAACGATTACCCTGTAAAATTAATACTTTTACCCCGATCGATGCCAATCATGATGAGTACTTTCCGGATGTATTTTGAATTAGGTCTGGAGCCTATCGCCGATTTTCGTGGATATGACCACATCCTTTTTCTGGTAGCACTCTGCGCTGTTTGTCAGGTCAAACTTTGGGGAAATGTCAATGGATGAGCTTTACGATATTGCGATTACAGGTGGTCATATTCTGACGTTAGATCATGATTTTACGGAATATGATGATGGGCTGATTCTGGTTAAAAACGGCAGGATAGCCTACGTTGGAGAACGTAAATCCTACCCTGATGAGGTTCGTGCCAATCGGATCATCAATGCTACTAACCGCCTGATCATGCCTACCTTTTTTAACGCGCACACGCATCTGAGCGTTTCGCTTTACCGTGGATTGGGAACTGACCTGCGGCTGCATGAATGGCTTGAGCAGGTGATCTGGCCTCTAGAGAAGCGCTTTTGCACCCCGGAAAATGTCTATCTGGGCTCCTGTCTTTCCCTGCTGGAAATGATTCGTAGCGGCACCGGAACGTTGGCCGACATGAATTTTTATTCAACCTATGCCGCTAAAGCAATAGAAGAGAGTGGACTACGAGGATTTCTAGGCGAAGCACTCTTCAGCTCACCGACACCATCGGTGCAGGACCCTGAAGATGGATTTTCCGTCACCGAGGGACTACTTGAACGATATGGCAACCACCCATTGCTGCATGTCTATCTCGTTTTACACGCTCCCTTTACCTGCTCCGAATCCTTATACCATCAGGCAGGAGAATTTGCCCACCACCATCAGATCAAGATCTGTAGTCATGTCGCTGAGACCAAACGCGAAGTTGACAGCTTCCTTGCGAATTTTAACCGAACCCCCGTTGGCTGGCTTCAGGATTCCGGAGTGCTGAGCCCAGATTTTATTGCCATTCATGGCGTTCATCTAACCGAGGAAGACAAACAAATCTTTGTCGATAAGGGCGTTAGCGTAATTCACAATCCTCATAGCAATATGATGTTGGGTAGTGGCATCTGTGATGTTCCCGACTTGGTTTCGCGGGGCATCCGCGTGGGACTTGGCACAGACAGTGCCTCCTCTAACAACAGCCTGAGTATGCTCAACGAACTGCAGACTGCAGCCAAGCTACACAAAATGAATCGATTAGATCCATCCGTCCTGCCAGCCAAGGAGGTGATCCTTATGGCAACTGGTGTAAATTCTGCCATCTTCGGCCTGGATAGCACCACTGGAGTACTGAGCCAGGGATTTTCGGCCGACTTCATGATAATTGACGCAACGGCAAGCAATATGCTCCCTGACTATGATCCCTATGCACAGATCGCGTATAGCATGGAGAATGAGAACATTCTAACAACGGTGGTTGCCGGGCGCATGCTGATGGAAGACCGGAAAGTATTGACCATGGATGAAGAAGTTATTCTGAAAGAGGTGAAGAAGTGGATGACTCACGCATCGGTTCACGATTTTATTTTATTGCAAAAATGAAAGATCAAATACCGATAGACCTAGTCGTCACTGGGGCCAAAATACTCACGCTGGATGGGCACTTTACGGAATATGATCCGGGCGTCATTCACATCATTGGCAACCGGATTCACCACATTGGCCCTGACGATGCTGCTCAACAGGCAGTCAAAGCTCGCCGGATACTCCATGCTGATGGGCGCATCATCATTCCAGCCCTGTTTAATAGCCACAACCATGCTGGCATGTCGATCTTCAGGGGGCTAGGAAACGATTTAAGCCTTGATGGTTGGTTAAACCACTTTATCTGGCCAGCTGAAAAACGGTTTATCTCACCGGAAACGGTCTATATCGGGAGCTTAATTTCAATGATGGAGATGATCCGGAGCGGCACTGGAACCTTTTCCGACATGTATTTCTTCGAAGAAGAGGTAGCCAGGGCAGCGGATAAAATAGGCATGCGTGCTATCCTTGGAGAAGGAGTGATGGATTTTCCTACGCCAAGCCACCCCGACGCATTCGCCACCCTTCGCCACACCAGGGAAATGTTTAATGAATTCCAAGATCATCCCCTGATCACGATCTCAGTGGCAGCACATGCGCCTTACACCTGTTCTCCTGACGTGATCCGAAAAGCTGCTGAACTTGCTAAAGAACTGAATATCTGCTCTAACATTCATCTTTCTGAAACCATCAAGGAAGTTGAAACCATCACATCACGTTACGGAAAATCACCGGCCAAATATCTATCCGACCTAGGTTTTTTGGGTCCACAAACGGTTGCTCATCACGGTCTATATTTCAACGACGAAGACCTGGATATACTGGCAGAAAGTGGAACTACCATTGCTACCATCCCCAATTCGAATATGAAGTTAGGCTCGGGCAGTCTTCAACTAAAGAAGCTAACAAAAAAGGGTATCCATGTTTCTATCGGAACTGATGGTCCGGCCAGCAATAATCATCAGAGTATGATTAGGGAACTGCAAGAGGTAGCACGGGTTCAGAAGGTCATCTACCAAGATCCGACGGTTATTACCCCACCCGAGCTGTTAAAAATGGCTACTATCAACGGAGCCCAGGGTTACGGGATGGGTCAACAATTAGGAAGCCTGGAGGTTGGCAAGTTAGCCGATATAACCATCATAGACCCTGGTGGTCCACATTGGTATCCACCTTTTGACCCTTACAACACCATTGCTTATGCCATGCATTCAGGAGATGTCGAATCAGTCATCATTAATGGTCAGCTGGTCATGGAGCAGCGAGTTTTTCCGAATATCGATGAGGAGGAAATTCTTGATCAATTTCGGAAGATTAGCCAACAAATCCGGCAGGAGATTCATCAGCCCTAACCGGGAAGATGAGCCAGGATATCTTTCGGTCGGGTGATTTCGAGAAACGAGGCTCCTTTCTGCGGCCCAAAACTCCCGCCAATCAGAGCAATGCGATCTGTAAGTTTGATTTGCCCTTTTTCCAACAGATAGGCAGCCACATCCCGTTTAAAAATATCGGTATTCGCTCTTTTCACGATAAAGAATGGCACAATGCCGTAGGAAAGAGCCAATTCCCTAACTACCCGCTGGGTATAACATGCGGCATAGACAGGGTTTCCACTCCTGAAAGCGGCCATGTAGCGCCCGGTACGGCCAGTGAGGGTATCAATGATCACGGCAGAAGTATGCAATTCTGTCGATGCTCTGAACGCGGCGTTTGCCAGAAAGGCAGCAATCTTATTATCTATAGATGAGATAGTTATACCTGTCACCTCTCGGTTATTTTCCACTTCCCGGGCGACATTGGTCATGGTGCGCACTGCCTCTACAGGATAGTTTCCGTAGGCTGTTTCGCCACTCAACATTAGTGCATCGGTGCCGGTATAGATAGCGTTGGCCACATCTGAGATCTCTGCTCGGGTAGGTCTGGGATTTTCAATCATGCTATGCAGCATCTGGGTGGCAATGATCACCGGCTTTTTCCGGTGAATGCACTCCCGGATCAACCTTCTTTGGATCCCCGGAATTTGTTCGGCCGGGATCTCAATCCCTAGGTCGCCCCGGGCCACCATGACACCATAGACATGGTTTAATATCTCATGGATATGATCCACCCCCTCCTGGTTTTCGATTTTTGCGATAATCTTGACTGGCGATCCTTGTTGATCCAAGATTTTTTGGATCTCCAGAACATCTTCTTTTGTCCGGACAAACGAGTGTGCGATGAATTCGATATCATGATCAATGGCAAACTGGATATACTCCCGGTCTTTTTCGTTAAGAGCTGGAAGATTCAGTCGGGCACCAGGCACATTGACGCTTTTCCTTGACTTTATATGGCCAGAATTGATCACCCGGCAGACGACGACGTCTCCTTTGATCTCCAGAACGGTCATTCCAATATCTCCATCATCAATCAGTATTTGGTTCCCAGGAGCCAGGTGTTTTGCAAATCCATTCAAATTCACGCAGATCCGTCCAGGGATGCAAGGCAGATCCGGATTCCCTACCACCTCGATAAGATCTCCCGCGCCCACTTCAATCGGATCACGGCAGACGGTTGTTCTGATTTCTGGTCCTTTTGTATCAATGAGAATAGCTATATGATCGGAAACTTTTCGGACCACCTCGACCACTTTACGTGATCCCTCCAGATCCTGATGAGCTGTATTGATCCGAACGACGTTCATGCCAGCTTCAAACAGCTCCCGAATAAACTCTTCTGAACAACGAAAATCAGAAATCGTAGCCACAATTTTCGTGTGTTTTAGGTACATTCCAAGTAGTTTTTTGGTTAAAATAATGGCGTTATTATTCTGTCCTTCAAGATTTTGCAGAAATAACCCGAAGACTTTCGATACCCAAACGATAGGAATCCAAGCCGAACCCCATGATCGAACCGGCGCATTTAGGGCTGATCAGGGAGGTATGCCGGAATGTTTCTCTGGTGAGCAGGTTTGAGATATGCACTTCGGTAACGGGTATGGTTATTGCGGCGATGGCGTCAGCGATAGCGACGGAGGTATGGGTATATCCGCCGGCATTTAGGACAATTCCCTGGTATTGAGTAGCTGCTTCGTGCAGTTTATTAATAATTTCCCCCTCCACGTTACTCTGAAAATAGTCGATAGTGAAATCCTGAAAAAGATCCTGGAGCATAGCCAGGTAGGACTCAAACGACTGATTACCGTAAATTGATTTCTCGCGACTACCGAGCAGATTTAGATTAGGTCCGTTGATGATGAGAATTTTCATCGGCATAATTTTAGCACGAAAATACTAAATCTGGTCCTAAAGCGGTAATTTAGTCAGATTATCACGTTAACACAGAAATGAAGAACCCTTACCGCGAGGCTTTCCGGTCGCACTTACTGCTTGAGAAGTCGCTTGCCGCCAACAGTGTGGAGGGTTATCTTGCTGATGTCAGCAAATTATTTCAGTTTCTTGACATAGCGTATCCCGGCTTAGCTGTTCATCAGGTGAACATTAAACATTTGCGGGATTTTCTGGCCTGGTTGCATGGAATAGGGCTTGCTGCCAGTTCCCAAGCTAGGATTTTAAGTGGGATAAAAGCGTTCTTCCGGTTTCTGTCTATCGAGAATCTGATGCCGGACAATCCAGCTGTTTTACTTGAGACTCCGCGTATAGCGAGACATTTGCCGGATGTTCTAACCAGCGAAGAGATAGGAAAAATCATTGAATCCATTGATCTCAGCCAACGCTTTGGCCACCGAAATCAGGCAATCATTGAAGTATTATACGGATGTGGTTTACGCGTTTCGGAGTTAACTGGGCTTAAGTTATCGCACTTCCATTTTTCCGAAGGTTATCTCCGCATCACAGGTAAAGGAGGAAAAGAGAGGCTGGTACCATTTGGCGTTCAGGCAGCCCGATCATTAAGTTTGTACCTTGAGAATAATCGTAATCATCAGGCTATCCCACCGAAATATGCTGATGTGGTTTTTCTAAACAATCGTGGAGCGCCACTGAGCCGAGTCATGATATTCAACATCGTCCGGACTGCGGCAGCAAAGGCCGGTATTAGAAAAACCGTCAGTCCACATACTTTTCGCCACTCGTTTGCCACCCATCTGATTGAAAATGGAGCTGATTTAAGAGCGGTACAAGATATGCTCGGACACGAGTCAATCCTGACAACTGAGATTTACACACATCTAAATCGTGAATACTTGAGGGATACGGTTAACCACTATCATCCAAGAAGTAGGGCCTTCAAGAGCGAAAATTAACGATTCAATCCCTTTTTTTGTTAATTTTGCCACTCATTGAAAAAAAAGTACAGATAACCATAAATTAATCGATTAACTATGTCAGTAAAAAGAGTTTACACTTTTGGCGACAAAAAAGCTGAAGGTCGTGCCGACATGAAAAATCTCTTAGGTGGCAAGGGTGCCAACCTGGCGGAGATGAATCTTATCGGCGTTCCGGTACCTCCCGGATTCACCATTACTACCGAAGTTTGCACCGAATACAACCAGTTGGGCAGCGAAAAAGTTGTTGAATTGCTCCGTAAGGATGTTGAAGCAGCGGTCAAGCAGGTTGAAGATATTATGGGTACCCGTTTTGGGAGCAATGAGAACCCTTGTCTGGTATCTGTTCGTTCAGGTTCACGCGCCTCCATGCCTGGAATGATGGATACAATTCTGAACTTAGGGTTAAATGATGACGCCGTTGAGGGATTGATCAAGCGGACTGGTAATGCCCGTTTCGCTTGGGACTCCTATCGTCGTTTTGTTCAGATGTATGGTGACGTGGTTTTAGGGCTTAAACCAGCCTCAAAAGAGGAGATGGATCCTTTTGAAGTAATCATCGATGAGATGAAAGAGGAGAAGGGTGTGGAGCTGGATACGGATCTCACCGTTGAAGACTTGAAAAACCTGGTTACCCGGTTTAAAGCAGCCGTTAAGAAGAACACCGGCAAAGATTTTCCCTTTGATCCTTGGGAGCAACTATGGGGAGCCATCATGGCTGTATTTGACAGCTGGAACAATGATCGTGCTGTTTACTATCGTAAGCTTAATCGTATTCCGGATGATTGGGGTACGGCTGTTAACGTTCAGGCCATGGTATTTGGGAACATGGGTGAAAACTCCGGTACCGGAGTAGCTTTTACTCGTGATGCAGCCACTGGCGAAGACATCTTCAACGGGGAGTACCTCATTAACGCTCAAGGCGAGGATGTTGTAGCAGGCATCCGTACACCTCAGCAGATCACGAAGATAGGATCACAGCGCTGGGCAACACTAGCGAATGTGAGCGAAACCGATCGGGCAACCCGCTTCCCTTCTCTGGAAGAAGCTATGCCAGCAGTGTTTACTGAGCTGAACACCATTCAGCAAAAGCTGGAAGATCACTATCAAGATATGCAGGATCTCGAATTTACCATTCAGGATGGTAAACTCTGGCTGCTTCAGACCAGAAATGGCAAGCGCACCGGGGCCGCTATGGTGAAGATCGCCATGGATATGCTTCGTCAAGGGAAGATCGATGAAAAAACCGTTATTAAACGGATGGAGCCCAACAAATTGGACGAGCTTTTACATCCTGTGTTTGATAAAAATGCGATTAAAAAAGCTACTGTGCTGGCCAAAGGCTTGCCGGCATCTCCGGGAGCAGCTACCGGGCAGATCGTTTTCCATGCTGACGAAGCTGAAGAGTGGGCTGCTGCTGGGAAAAAGGTTGTCCTTGTCCGGATTGAAACCTCTCCCGAAGACCTGAAAGGGATGAACGTAGCAGAAGGAATTCTGACCGCCAGAGGAGGCATGACCTCCCACGCTGCTGTGGTAGCAAGGGGTATGGGCAAATGCTGTGTGTCAGGTGCTGGATCTCTGCAGATCAACTACAAGACTCGTTCAATAAAAGCTGATGGTCAGGAATTTAAGGAGGGTGACTGGATCTCTTTAAACGGATCAACAGGCGAAGTGTACGAAGGGAAAATTACCACCATTGATCCTGAGTTGAGCGGCGATTTTGGCGAACTGATGCTGCTGGCTGATAAATACTCCAGACTCAAAGTGAGAACTAATGCCGACACCCCGCATGATGCAACGGTAGCCCGCAATTTTGGGGCAATTGGAATCGGCCTTTGCCGCACCGAGCACATGTTTTTCGAAGGCGACCGGATCAAAGCCGTACGTGAAATGATTCTGGCTGATAACGAGGCCGGCAGAAGAAAAGCCTTGGCCAAACTGCTGCCCATTCAGCGTGGCGATTTTGAAGGAATTTTCGAAGCCATGCAAGGCTTGCCCGTAACCGTCAGGTTACTCGATCCACCACTTCACGAGTTTGTTCCTCATGAAGAGGCCAACCAGAAAGAGATGGCTGAAGAGATGGGCATCACCCCAGAAGAAGTCAGGAGTAAAGTTGAATCACTTCACGAATTCAACCCGATGCTCGGGCACCGGGGTTGCCGCCTGGGTAACACCTACCCTGAAATCACTGAGATGCAGGTTCGAGCTATCATTGAAGCTGCGCTGAACCTCAAAAAACGTGGCATTGAAGCTCATCCGGAAATCATGATCCCGTTGACCGGTACTTTTGAAGAGATGAAACTTCAGGAGAAAATCACCCGGAAAACCATTGATCAGGTTTTCGCTGAAAGAAATGAGTCCATCGATTATCTCGTTGGAACTATGATCGAAGTTCCCCGTGCTGCCCTGGTGGCCGACCAGATCGCCCAAAGTGCCGAGTTCTTCTCATTCGGAACTAACGATTTGACCCAGATGACCTTTGGCTATTCGCGTGATGACGCCGGAAAATTCCTACCGGTGTACCTACAAAAAGGCATACTCAAGGAAGATCCTTTCCAGGTACTCGATCAGGAAGGCGTTGGCCAGCTAGTCCAGATGGCTGTTGAAAAAGGACGGAGCAGCCGCCCGAAACTCAAGATTGGAATCTGTGGAGAACATGGTGGAGAACCCTCCTCCGTTGAATTCTGCCATCGGGTTGGAATGGATTACGTCAGTTGCTCACCCTTCAGGGTGCCAATTGCTAGGTTAGCAGCAGCACAAGCAGCTGTATAACAGCTAATTTTCGAGCTCTAAAGCCGGCAGTAACTTCATCAGTTCTGCCGGCTTTACATTTTGTACCAGCTGACCCTGATTAGCATACGATATCGCTCCAGTCTCCTCAGAAACAATGATAACAAAGGAGTCACTATTCTCTGACATCCCAATGGCAGAACGATGACGAAGCCCCAGAGTGCCCGGAATATCCGTTTTTTCTGTCACCGGCAGAACACATCGGGCAGCAGAAATTCGGTTTCGCGCAATGATCACGGCACCGTCATGCAGCGGCGTATCTTTGTGAAAGATCGTCTCCAGTAAATCCGACGTGATTTTGGCATCTACCGGACAGCCGGTTTCGGCAAAAGCCCTCAACTCTGATCGCTTGGCGATCACAATCAAAGCTCCAGTACGAACTGACGACATCCTTTTACAGGCCAGAACAACCTGATCATAGCTCCAATGCTTGGGTTGACGATTATTGAGATTAAAAAACCGCTCAAAAGAGAAGGAATGATTTCGAAAATAGCGTGTCCCTAAAACTAACAGAAACCGCCGCACCTCCTGCTGAAAAACAATGAGCAAAGCTACCAGTCCAAGCCCAATCACCTGACCAAGAATACTCCCCAGTAGCTCCATCTTTAAAGCCCTGACTATCAACCAAGTAATGTATATCAAAAAAATGCCGTAAAAAATGTTAACAGCTACGGTACCTCTGACCAAATGATAAATTTGATAAATCAGAAAGGCAACCAAGAGAATATCCAACAGATCGAGCAGACCGAAAGAATCAAACAGAAAACCCATAACTCATCTTTAGTTTTTGAACTAGGTTAATAGCCTCAACTGCTTGTTTCACATCATGAACGCGTAAGATACTGGCTCCATGCAACAGTGCCACCGTGTTAAGAACGGACGTACCATTCAGGGCAGATTCCGGCGAATTATTAAGAACCTTGTAAATCATTGATTTTCTTGACATTCCAACTAATAAAGGCATGTCGAACATTGCAAACTCATCGAGCCTCGATAACAATTCATAGTTGTGGTCGATCGTTTTTCCAAAGCCAAAACCGGGATCCAAGATGATATCGCTAACCCCATAGGAGCGTAGTTCACTAAGGCGTTCATAGAAGAAAACTGAAATATCCCCGACAATATCCTGATAAACTGGATTATTCTGCATGGAATTAGGAGTGCCCTGCATGTGCATCAGAACATACGGAACCTTTAATCGTCCGATAGTTCGAAACATATCCGGATCCAGGCGGCCACCTGAAACATCATTAATGATCTGAACATCAAACTCTTTCACCACCCAGGAAGCAATAGAGGAACGAAAGGTATCCACCGAGATGACAGCCTCGGGGTACGACTTCCTGATGTTATGTAAAACCGGCTTTAGACGCTCCTTTTCAGTTTCCTGATCTACTGGCGGAGACCCAGGGCGTGTTGAACAGGCACCTACATCAATCATGGAGGCACCATCTGCCAACATTTGCCCGGCTTTAAGGCGGGCCATTTCCGCGGTATCATAGCGCCCCCCATCATAAAATGAGTCAGGCGTGACATTGATGATACCCATAACAACCGGACGTTCCAGCGATAACAACTGGTTGCCGACACGGATCAAATAGGGCCTTCCCGGATGACTTGTCATCTCACTCATTTTAACAGGTAAATTGATGCATAAATGTAAGACTTTGTCCGTGCTTTTCCTCAGCAATTCTTAATTTAGGCGGTTAAAATCGAAGGATGAAGAAAACACTGTCCCAATACGACCAGGTCATCGAAACATGCCGCCAGCTTTTTGTAAAAAAAATGAGTGATTACAACACCAGCTGGAGAATCATGAGGCCCAAATCGCTGACCGATCAAATTTACATCAAAGCACAGCGCATCAAATCTATTGAGGAAAAAGGCACTCAAAAGGTTGATGATGACATCCGATCCGATTTTATTGGAATTGTCAATTATGGGATAATTGCTCTGATTCAATTGGAATTAACTGATCCGGAACCTATCGAAATGGACCCGGATCAGGCATTGCTTGCCTATAATAACCAAGTTGATAAAGCCAGAAAGCTTCTACAGGCTAAGAACCATGACTATGGTGAGGCCTGGCGCTCGATGAGGATCTCCTCCTACACCGATCTGATCCTGATGAAGATATTCCGGACAAAGCAGATCGAAGACCGGAAAGGGAAAACAATCGTTTCAGAAGGAGTAGAAGCCAATTATCTGGATATGATCAATTATGCTGTTTTTGCATTAATTAAAATTGATATCAAAGAATAGTTAGTTTATGAAGTTTGCCGGGATCATCAGCAAAAACATCGTTGCACTCGTTTTTATCTTTTCCGGAGTAGTCAAATGCATTGACCCGCTCGGTACCGCGTACAAGTTCGAAGATTACTTTCTTGCCATGGGACTGGATTTTTTTATTCCGCTCTCCCTGACACTCTCGGTCATCATGTGTGCAACGGAACTGCTGGTAGGATTTATGTTGCTAGTAAATCTGCGGGTCGTCTGGGCTAGTTGGATGGCAGTCTTACTGATGTTGGTGTTCACACCCCTAACACTATGGCTCGCGCTGACAGATAAGGTCCAGGATTGCGGCTGTTTCGGCGATGCGGTGAAAATGACCAACTGGGAAACTTTCATCAAAAATATTGTGCTTGACATCTTCCTGATCATTCTGTTTATCAGGCGAAAAACATTTACCAACCTGATCCGCTTCAAGTGGCAATTACCCGGTACCATCATCGCAGCCTTACTGATACTGGGGTTCGAGTGGTATAACCTCACGTACCTGCCAGTGGTCGACTTTCTCCCCTATTCCACAGGTCAGAATATCCTGGAAGGCATGATAATTCCGGAGGACGCACCACAAGATGAATTTAAAATCACGCTGATCTATCGAAAAGGGGATGTTGTGAAAAATTTCACCCTGGAGAATTATCCTGCCAATGACAGCACTTGGGAATGGGTCGATACCAAAAGTGAGCTCATCAAGAAAGGATATGTCCCACCCATTCACGATTTCAGCATTCGACGAGTCGTGAACTCTGAGGAAGAAGATATTACTTATGAGGTTTTAGAAGATCCCGGATTCACCTTTTTGGTACTCTCTTATAACATCCGGAAAGCCTCTAGAAAACATGGCCAGCAATTCAATGAGATCGCCCGTTTTGCTCACGAGCATCAACACCGGATTATCATGTTGTCTGGCTCTTCTATCGAGGATAACCAGCGCTTCAAGGACGAGACCGGCACTGATTTCGAAGTTTACAATACTGATCCAATAACCCTGAAAACCATGATTCGCAGCAACCCCGGACTCATGCTGTTGAAAAATGGTACGATCCTGGGGAAATGGCCCCATCGCGCCCTCCCCTCACCTGATAAGCTACTGAAGGAATTCCCTGAAATGGAATAAATTACGATTAGTTAATCAAAAATAAAAAAATACGATGAGAAAGCAGATTGTTGCTGGTAACTGGAAGCTTAACACCACACCATCCAACGGCGTGCAACTAGCTACCGACCTGATGAAACTGTTGAACGAGAACCCCCAACCCGAAGGAGTTGGAGTTGCCATTGCACCCCCATTTACCCATCTTATGGAAGTCGCAAAAGTTATTGATCCAAAAAAAATATGCCTGGCTGCCCAAAATTGTTCCTTTGCAGAGAGCGGAGCCTTCACTGGTGAAGTCGCTGCGCCGATGTTATCCGACATCGGAGTTATGGCTGTCATTATTGGCCACTCCGAAAGACGATCGATCTTTCACGAAGATCATGCGATCTTGGCAACAAAAGTGGACCAAGTCCTGAAACATGGAATGAGACCAATCTTCTGCTGTGGTGAAGTACTTCAGGAACGAAATGCCGGCATCCAGAACCAAATCGTTGAAAATCAATTAAAAGAGAGCGTTTTCCATCTTGAACCGGACCAGTTTGCCAAGCTGATTATCGCGTATGAGCCGGTTTGGGCCATTGGAACCGGTGTGGTAGCTACCAAAGAACAGGCACAGGAGATACATCGTTTCATCAGAAGCCTCATTCGTGCAAGCTACGGTCAACAGATTGCCGATGACACAACCATTCTTTACGGCGGAAGCTGCAAAGCCTCCAATGCTGCTGAACTGTTTGCTCAGCCGGATGTCGACGGAGGATTGATCGGTGGAGCTTCGCTGGATGCTGTGGAATTCCACAAAATCATACACTCTTTCTAAAAGAGAAGCTTAATCATTTTTTCAAAGGCAATCCGTTATACCTTGGATTGCCTTTTTTTACTGCTGATGAAACCGAGAGGGTCCATATCACTGATTATATTGATCACCCTTATGGTGACTGCCCTCCCGCTGTATAGCCAGCAATCAGTCCGTTTTCATCCCGACCCACACCTTTTTATCCAGGAGATCGAAGATCTGTTCGGGCGAAAACCTGCGAATCAGGTCAAACAAAACATTCAGGAACTGGAGCGACTGCAACGCACTGGACAAATTGAGGAGAACCAATGGATTGACCTGGCCAGTTTGGCAAACCAGCTGGATCGATTGGAAAGAAGACCCGCTAATTACATCAATCAACTGATCCGTTCCTTCTGCGCGGTAGTAACATTCACTGATCAACCCGAAGATTACCGCTACTGGTCGGAACAACTGACCAAGATGCTTTCCGTTTCGAAACCCAGCCTCAGGCTGACTATAAGTTTCCTGGAAAACACAGAGGCATTTGTCAAGGAGGGAATCCTATTTAAAGCCTCCTTTATCACTTGGAAAACACACGGAAACATCCAATTCGGCCGTGATACCGCTTTTCATTTTATTCTCAGAAATACTGAGCTGATCGCTCTTGACAGAAAAGACAGCATCGTAATATTCTCAACGTCAGGGAAATACTACCCTGACCACCAACTGTTTGTTGGAAAAGGTGGCGAGATAACCTGGGAACAGCTAGGCATACCGAAAGATCAGGTTAAAGTAAGGTTAAACCACTACCGGCTGAATCTTTCCCAATCGAGCGTCGATATCGACTCGGTCAACCTGATCGACCGACGCTATTTTAACGAACCGATTCTGGGCAGGGTTGAAAACAAAATCCTCTATGGAATCAATCCAAACCTGGCAACCTACCCAAAGTTTACTGCTTACGGGTATAACAACCGGATCAAGAATATCTTTCCAGAAATGGACTACACCGGAGGATTCATGATCCAGGGAAAAAGTCTCATCGGTACTGGTACAAGCGAAAAGCGAAGCACCCTCCAAATCTTCCGGGAGGGAACTCCCTTGTTCAGAATCGCGGCTACCCATTTCGATTTTCAAACCGTCATGGCACGAGCTGTCAACGCAGAAGCAACCATCTACATTGAATCCGACTCGATATTCCACCCGGGGATTCTTTTTCAATACAACAGTACCCAGGATGAAGTTTCCCTCTCCCGCGATGGAAAAGGATTGTCACCATCCCGATTCTTTGACACCTACCACGATTTCGACCTGGATGCCAATCTAATAAGTTGGAACAGAACTGATACCATAATCACTATCAGCAACTTACCAGGCAAGTCTGAAAACCGGGTTCTGTTTGAATCCTCAGACTTTTTCCATATTGGGCGATATAATGAGATTCTGCTGGCTGATAGAATTCATCCAGTCGTGGCAATCAAAAAGGCAGCGGATCAAATGGGCACTCATTTTTATACGCTCGACGATCTGGCTCGCTCGATGGAAAAGCCCAATCACTTGGTTGAACAGATGCTTTTGCGACTCTCATTTATGGGATTTGTACGATATAATCCTGATACCAAAGCCATTGAGGTGCTGGACCGGTCTTACAATTTTATCGAAAAGAATGCCACTATACAGGATTATGACAGTCTGCGGTTTGAATCGGTCACCAAACATCCCATCATCAATGCCCGCTTGGATATCCAAAATGGGAAGATGAAAGTAGTGGGAGTGCAGGAAATCATTTTAAGCCAGACGAGAAATGTGATCATTTACCCTCAGGAACAGACCGTCACTCTTTTGAAAGGACGAGACATTCTGTTCGATGGAGAGATTCACGGAGGTGTACTGAAATTGTCAGGAGAAAATTTTGTTTTCTCCTATCAGGACTTTGCCATCCGTTTAAATAACCTCAACCAACTGAATTTCAACGTTTTTAAACAAGACTCCTCCGATGGATCAGGAAAACAATTGATCGAGGTGGCATCAGCCATTGAGAGTACTCAAGGAGCCTTGTACATTGATCAGGCCAATAACAAATCCGGATTAAAGGCAGAGGATTATCCAGAATATCCGCAATTTGCCACCGACACGTTTGCCTATATCTATTTCGACCATCCGGATATTGTTGGCGGGGCCTATCCTCGTGAGTCTTTCTATTTCAGGATTGACCCATTCGTTATGGCCAACATGTACGATCCCGCATTTGCCGACTCGCTCCGGCTGCCCGGACAGTTCGTTACCGCCGGCATCTTTCCTCCGATAGAATTAGAAATGAGGTACTTGGAAGACCACACTATGGGGTTCAAAGCGCTTGAAACTCCAGAAGAAGGGATCCCAGTGTACCATGGAAAGGGTAAGTTCTTCGAAAAAATCCAGATGAGCCAGGCCGGATTGATTGGGACTGGAGCTTTGGAGTACCTTGAATCACGGATGGAATCCGATACGTTTCTCTTTTTGCCCGATCAGGTGACATCACTAGTCAACACATTTGCTATCACACAGAATGACGATAGTCCGGGGCATCCCGGGATCAGCGGTGAAAAGCTCCCGGTAACCTGGCAACCCGGTCAGAATAAATTGATTGCAAGCTCGACTACAGGACCCTTTCTCATGTACGAGGGAGTGGAATTGGATGGAGAGATCATTCTGACTCCCAAGGGATTAGGAGGATCAGGAAAAGTTCAATACGGTCGCTATCATGTCACATCCGAAAGCATTCTGTTTTTAGCCGACTCCTTTACTGCTGATGAGTCACTCCTGAAAATTCTTGGAAGTCAACAGAAGGAAAATGAGGGCAACCTGGAAGCATTAAACTTCAATGCTTCTATCAATCTAAAAAATCAGCGTGCACAACTTTTCGGAATTGACACATCCTCCCAGGTGATTTTTCATCGAAACCAGTTCAAAGCCTTGCCAAAATCGGTTGAAATCGATCTGGATACAGAGACCCTGAAGATGGAATCCCCCGTTCTTTGCCAGGCACGAAGCAAGTCAGACTCCCTTCAGATACCGGCCAAAGAGGCAATCTATGGTTTGAGCAACAGTCATCTTGAGGCCACTGGAGTCACGTTCATTGATGTCGCTGATGTCAGGATCTATCCCGATCAGGAGGTGCTTTCCATCTCCGAGGGCGGGAAGATTGATCGTCTGACCAACGCAACAATGGCCAGTCGCGATACCTCCCTTCCCCACCGTTTCAGCCAGGCCATTATTGAAATCACTGACCACCGAACCTACACTGGCAGTGGTAATTATCACTATACCGATATCGCCGGCAGGGATTTTTCAATCTGGTTTCCATCAATCAGTTCGGGAGATAAGGGGATTTCCAGTGCGGACGGATCAGTACCTAAAGGAGAAGACTTTGCGCTCAGTCCGGCATTTCGCTACTATGGAGAGGTGTTTTGGGATAATAGTCGAGTTCCGCTGTTATTCAACGGCTATGCCCAGATGATGCAACCCTGCAGAAACATTCCTCTCCAGTGGATTCATTTTGAAGACATTATTTACCCGGATTCGGTTTGTATACCCATTGATTCTACCACCATTAACGATGAAGGAAACACGCTGTTTAATGGCTTTTATTTGGCGAATCAGCCAGTGGAATTATACTCAACTTTTGCCGGATCTCATCTGCGTTACAGCGATGTGCCAGTGCTGAAAGCATCAGGTAAGCTATGGTATGACCAAGGGGCTCAGGTCTATCGAATCACCTCCACGGCAAAACTTAAAAATCCCGACCTAGGTGGTCCTTTATTAACCTGGAATCCAGGAAATTGCACAACAGAAGCCACTGGAATAATAGATCCTCAAGTTGATCTGGGACAAGTAAAAATCAAAGGAGCTGGACGATTGAGTCATGATCTTACCCAGGATACCATTAGTTCCGACCTGATTCTGACGATGGATTTTTATCTTGATAATAAGGCTCTTGAATACATGGCCCGATCCATCAATAGTGCCTCTACGCTGGAGCCGGTCGATTATGGTACTGCAGGTTTCAGGCAGAACCTTCGGGAATTGGCTGGCAAGGTCAGATCTGAGGAGCTATTGAATCAGCTGAGCCTGGCCGGTCGCTGGAGGAGGATTCCCGAGGAGTTTTTGCATACCTTGGTGTTCACCGATATCCAGCTGCGTTGGAATCCGGAAACCGGAACCTATCAGTCGGTTGGGAAGTTGGGGTTGGGAGCGATCCAGGGGACTCAGGTGAACAAGCGACTGAACGGGTATCTGGAGATTGTTCACCGTAGAGGTGGCGGATCATTCAATCTTTATCTGGAGATCGACCGGCAAGGGTACTTCTTCTTCACTTATAGTCGGGGAGTGATGCAATGCATTTCCGGGCCAACCTTTGATCGATTCAATACACTTATGAAAGATGTCAAGGAATCGAAGCGAACAGTTGACGGTGGGCCAGATGAGCAACCGTATCAATTCTATCCGGGCCAGGAGCGTCAGGTCCAGGAATTTCTTCGACGGTTACGGGTGGAGCGGTAGTTCTAGCACTTCGAGCTCTTCGATCCGATCGCCATTGATTTGAAACCGAACAGCAGTTCTAAACTGTTGATAACCTGACTTTCCCGCAGCTCCCGGATTCACCTGAAGCAGTTTGAAGTCATGATCATATTTGACCTTTAAGATGTGAGAATGGCCGCACACAAAGAGTTTGGGCTGGAATGCACGAAATCTGCGCACCACCTCCGGAATATAACGGCCTGAATAGAATCCGATGTGTGTCATCAGGACAGGCACCTCTTCGATAGTGAACTCCAGGAACTCAGGCACCATTCTTCTGACATCCCAATCATCGATATTACCATAAACTCCTCTCAAAGGCTTGATAGCCGCCAGGGTATCAAGCACATCGGTTGATCCGGCATCGCCGGCATGCCAGATCTCATCACAGTTCTCGAAAAATCGCATTACAGCATCATCGAGATAGCCATGTGTGTCAGACAAAACTCCTATATTGACCATACGTCAAAGATAATTCCTCATGATGGTTAAATTTACACCAGCAAACAATTATCAGCTATGCTAAAGAGAAAAGTCCTGGTGCTGCTGGTTATCTTTCTATCGATAGGAGTCAGCTCCCTGATCGCCCAGGAGGAGACAAAATCCCCTAAAAAGATCTATAATCTGCAGGCAGATGCGAAAAAGGAGATCACCGCAGCCATTCAGGAAGCCATAGCTGTAAATCCACCTACTAAAATAAAGAAATGACCCTGTTTTACTCACCGGAACTTACTGAACAAAAGGAGTTTATACTTTCTCGTGATGAATCACATCATGCGATCAGAGTCTTGCGGCTGGAAGCAGGCTCGCAGATTATCCTGGTCAACGGTCGCGGTGGCTGGTTCCCTTCGACCATTACCCACCCTGATCCCAAAGGCTGTCGGGTTCAGGTAGATGAACGGGTAGAAGGATTTGGGAAGCCATCGTATCATCTGCATATCGCGATCGCCCCAACCAAGCAATCCGAACGGTTCGAGTGGTTTTTGGAAAAGGCAACTGAGATCGGGTTGAGCGAGGTTACCCCGTTGATTTGTGAGCGATCCGAGCGCAAGGATATCAAAACAGAAAGACTGATGCGTGTTGCCATTGCCGCCATGAAACAGTCGGTCAAAGCTTTTCACCCGGATATCCACGAGCCAACCCCTTTTGGACGCTTTATCGGTCAGGCTTTCACTGGTTCCAAAGCCATCGCTCACTGCACAGACGGGGAGAAACAATGGCTCGATCAAGTTGAGAGAGAATCCCGCACCATAACCTTGCTGATTGGCCCCGAGGGAGACTTCAGTCCTAAGGAGATCAAAGAAGCACTTGATCATGGTTTTACCCCTATAACACTAGGTAACAGCAGATTACGGACAGAGACAGCTGGCGTTGTCGCTACCCAAACCGTCGCTTGGATTTTTCGCTAAAGAGTTACCCATTCCCAACTACTGTTTTTTTTAGTATCTTGTAAGGGATTGGCTAATTATCCCTTAACCCTTACAACCCATGTTAGGACGCACACGAAATAAAGCCCAGCTGGATATCTTTGAGGTACCGCTGGAACGACTCCTAGACTCCAAGCATGAACTTTTTGTCGGTGCTACACACATCGACTGGGAGCAGGTGGAAGAACACTTCACCCCGTTTTATTCCCAAAGAGGAAGACCTTCGATCCCGCCTCGGAAGTTGATCGGCATGATGCTCCTCAAGGAACGCTTTAGTTTGAGCGACGAAAAGGTCATGAAGCTCTGGCCCGAAAATCCTTACTGGCAATATTTTTGCGGCGAAGTCCACTTTCAAACGAAGCGGCCGTTCCAAACCAAAGAACTATCCAACTTCAGGAGGAGGATCGGAGCTGAGGGACTGGCACTGATCCGAAGTATCAGTCTTAAACAATTTGGCAAAACCGACGATAAAACATACAAGACATACTCCGACAGGAGAAAGCGGAGCTTTTGGAGGAGGATTGTGGGGGTGTGAAGGAGGTTGTCAAGTTGTCAAGTTGTCAAGTTGTGGGGTGTGGGGTGTGAGGATAGGAGATTCTGATAATATGAGCATAGTAAGAACTAGTCAAGTCGAGTTAAATCGGGTTTTTGGCCCGAGGTGTTGGGTTATGCTTTTTTTCCTTTTTCTTTTGAGTGTATCGTTATCATTCAACCAGACCAGCATGCAAGCAAGAAACAAAGACCGCCAGCCTGTTGTGGCCGGGACATTCTATCCCGCCAATCCAGTCGAACTGTCTAAAACCATCAATGGTTTACTGGCTAATGCCAAACCCGCCTCAAACAAGGGATTTGTTAGAGCTTTGGTGGTTCCCCACGCGGGATATGTTTTTTCCGGCAGTGTGGCAGCATCAGGTTTCAATCAGATCGATCCAAATTACCCGTATCAGAACATCTTTATCCTGGCCTCCTCTCATCGCGTCAGCCTCGGTAAAGCATCGGTTTACACCTCAGGGGATTACATCACACCACTGGGGAGAGTTGAGGTTAATAAAGAGATTTCTAAGAAGTTAGCTACGAGCAATGATTTCTTTACCGATGATCCAGAAGCTCATATGGAGGAACATAGTATTGAAGTCCAATTGCCCTTTCTACAAACAGTCATCAAAAACCCCTTCAAAATCGTTCCTATCGTCCTCGCCAGTCAGGTGACCTCGGTCAGCGAAGCTGTTGCGGAAGAACTTAAGCCATATTTTACCCCTGAGAATCTTTTCATCCTGAGTGCTGACTTTTCGCATTATCCTCCTTACGAGCAGGCCATTCAGGTTGACCAGGCCACTGCAGAAGCCTTCTGTAGCAATTCTATCGATGATTTTCTTGCAGTGCTGAAATCAAACGAACAAAAACGGATTCCCGGACTGGTCACCAGCATGTGCGCCTGGCCATCAGGGTTAACCCTGCTTCACCTGACAACCCATAACCGAGCTTTGGAGTTTGTCCGCATTGATTATCAAAATTCGGGCGACAGCAAATTGTACGGCGACAAGTCGGGAGTAGTTGGTTATCACGCTATTACAATTGTTGAAAAACAGGAAAAAGGGTTCATTCTAACCCAGGATGACAGGGAAGAGCTACTCAGAATCGCACGCAACACGCTTGAATCCTATATCCGTCGGCGAGAAACTCCATCCCTTACACCCAAACAGTATAGTCCAAATCTTAAAACGAAAGCCGGAGCCTTTGTGACCCTTAAGGTTGGCGAGAAATTGCGTGGTTGTATCGGATCATTTGAAGCAGACAGGCCTCTCTATCAGCTTGTTCAACAATTGGCGATCGCCTCCTCGACTCAAGATAACCGGTTTTTACCAGTACAACCCAAGGAGCTATCTGATATTCACATTGAAATCTCCGTTTTAACTCCAATGCGTAAAATAAAGGATATCAATGAAATAGTTCTAGGAAAGCATGGCATTTACATCAAAGAGGGATTTCAATCGGGAACCTTTTTACCTCAAGTTGCGCGCGAGACCGGTTGGAATCTGGAGGAGTTTCTTGGGCATTGTGCTCGTGACAAGGCGGGAATTGGTTGGGATGGTTGGAAACAGGCAGAAATTTACGTCTATGAAGCGTTGGAATTTCAAGAAAAGAGGCTTCCGTAATGATCACTAATGCTCCCTATCTGCTTATTCCGATCACTGCCGGCCTTTTGATTCTCTATTTCATCAGCTTGCTATTTAGCCACCTAGAAATTCTATCCAGCAAACTACACCGCCAAATATGGAATTATGCCCTATTGCTGACTTTCCTGGTCACCATCGTCTTAGGTATCCTGATGGCTATCCAGATCAATTACAAGCTGGAGGTACCTTGGACTGAAAAAGTGTTGCGCTGGCACGTCAATTTTGGTATCGGGATGAGTTTGACCGGTTTGTTCCATTTAAGCTGGCACTTTCTCTATTTTGTGCCTTTTACGAAGCAACTGACAACAAGCGAAGACCCCTTTCCAACTGATAATAAATCACTTACAGGCATCCAGATCAATAACATCAACTTTGTCAGCATTCCATTAGTGATTGGGTTTTCGGCGATATTGGTTCAGACGGTCATGATTCGCGAATTACTTGCCCTGTTTCAAGGCAATGAGTTAACCCTTTCGATAATTTTTCTGCTTTGGATGGCCATCACTGGTACCGGTTCCATCACCGGATCGGTAGCACGGGTTTCGGATCAATTGGGTAAGGCCAAATCATCAGCGAAAGTTATCCTGCTCATCAGAACCCTGATATTTCTGCCGCTGGTTCTGATGCCCTTGCTTTATCTTTTAAAAAAGCAGTTTTTTGCTCCGGGAATCGAAGCCGGTCCATTACCCTTTACTGCTCTCACCTGTATCATCCTGCTACCATACTGCTTTCTGAGTGGATTTGCTTTCACTTGGAGTGCCAGAGTTTTTCAGCCTGACGGGAGTCGTCTCCGGCATTTCTACGGATGGGAAAGTGCCGGAGGAGCTATCGGAGGCCTGATAGTCACCCTGACCATCTTGTTGGGGATGTCATCAATCACCGTTTTGTTTCTTGGGGCTGCAGCGGTAACTCTACTCCTGACGATTCTCTCGAAACAAAACAAAACATCAGGTCTTATCCTGACAGTGATCGTCTTAGCCATAGGCGTTAGTGTGCATAGTGTGGATCTTGATCGGGTTATCACCCGGATGTTTCATCCCAACGAAACAGTTTTGGCCACCCGACCTGGAACCGCCGGACGAATTACCGTTACGGAAACAGGTGGCCAGGAGAATATCTACGAGAACGGTCTGCTGGTACATTCGGCGGGCAATATCATCGTCAATGAAGAGATCGCCTCGTTCACTCTTGCTCAGCTCGACCAACCTGCTAATATCCTCGTTATCGGGGGATTACTTTCCGGAATCGAAGAAGCTCTGGAGAAATTTTCACCCCGATCAATTGATTTCATCGCTACTGATCCCCATCTTATTGAACAGGCAGAACATCTCGGACTATCTGCGACAGGGGATAAGATCCGGCAGATCAGAAAGACCCCTGCCTATTGGGTCCGGCATGCAGACCAAGTCTATGATGCCATCCTGATTAATCTGCCGGGTCCATATAATCTTCATCTCAACCGATTCTATGCTACTGAATTCTTTAATCAACTCAGAATGATTCTTGCAGAGGACGGTGTCATCACTTCCATCATGCCGGGTACAGCAAACTATGTCTCCAAGGAGGCAGCTGGGGTGCTGAGTACCGTGCGTCGTGCCGGACTGGAATCATTCAAGCATGCCCTGGTCTTGCCTGGAGAAAATAGCTACTTACTGCTTTCAAATGATAGTCTTCGGCTGGATATTCTGACCAGGATTGATGAGTTAGGCATTGATAATCTGTACGTTAATCGCGGGTATTTTAATGAGCGCCTCTTCGGAGACCGAACGGAGCTTGTTAACCAAGAGGTCTCTTCAGCCACGATCTCCAACTCGGTGCTGCGACCGGTCGCCAGCATGAGTCAGATCGCCTGGTGGCTGGGACTCTTTCCGCAAAAAGCGGTCTGGCCGGTCCTGATCCTGACTGTTCTGGTAATTGTTGCCGGGCTCTGGACGGGTCACGGTGGATTAACCGGAATTTTTCTTCTTGGAGCTGCGGCATCCGGGTCGGAGATCTTGCTCCTGTTCCTGCTACAAACATTAGCCGGAGCTATCTATCAGTTATCTGGGCTATTCCTCGGGATTTTCATGGCCGGACTTGCCATGGGCAGTCTTTTTTACCGGAGGTTACCAGGAGAAAGCGATCGATCCCGCACCAACCAGGCACTATTGCTTTTCTTCCTTTCATCAGGATTGCTAGCCATTCTGCTACCGGTATTAGCGAATCACAAAGGACCAGCTTTTGTCCCTGTTCTCGTTCTCTTGGTCATAGGCTTCACAATAGCTGCAGCTACCGGGATTTTTTTCGCCGGATTAAGTCGGCAGATGGTGGAATCAAAAATCAAGCAAAACAGGCTTTACGGATATGATCTATTAGGTGCAGGCACCGGAGCGATCGTGTTCCCTTTGGTGATCATCCCAATTACTGGCATGCTGTTTGGAGCCATAATCATAACTTTATCGAGTTTGGTTGTCTGGCTTATTCTATTGATCACAGCCCGAATGAAGAAAACGTAATGGACAAAAGAAGCTTTATTAAATACACTCTCATGGCAGGTGGATACACCTGTTTATCAGCCTGGAACACCCTTAAATCAGAAAATTTCAACATCATGGAACCTCGAAATATCGAACCGGGAGAAAAGGAAGCCCGTCATTATATCGCGACTCCCCGAGGCGTTAAATGCCAGCTTTGTCCGAACGAATGCACGCTTAAAGATGGCGAACTGAGTGATTGCAGAAACCGAATTGCCCGCAACGGCAAACTCTACACGATGGCTTACGGGAATCCTTGCGCCGTACACATCGATCCCGTTGAGAAGAAGCCTTTACTACACTTTTACCCCACCTCTCTGGCCTTTAGCATAGCCACCGCTGGATGCAATTTCGCCTGCCTAAACTGCCAAAACTGGGAAATCAGTCAGGCCAGTCCAACACAAACCCGGAACCAGTCGGCCAGTCCGGAAGCTGTTGTGGCTTCTGCTTTACAGCATGATTGTACCTCGATAGCCTATACCTATACCGAGCCTATCACGTTTTTTGAATATATGTATGATACGGCCACGATTGCCCGTTCAAAGGGACTTCGTAACATCATGGTATCAAATGGGTATATTAACCAAGCTCCACTGCGTGAGCTCTGTACGGTGATCGATGCAGCCAATATTGATCTCAAAACCTTCGACCCGGCTGTATATCTTAAGCTCACCGGTGGCACGTTGGAGCCTGTGCTGGAGACCCTAAAGACCTTCCGCAACGAGGGCGTTTGGTTGGAAATCACCAACTTGATCATTCCCAGCTGGACTGATGATTTTGATCAGATCAGCCGGATGTGTGATTGGCTGGCAAAGGAAGGATTTGCTGATTACCCACTGCATTTCAGCCGCTTTCATCCGCAGTATAAATTAACCCGCCTACCGGCAACACCGTTGAATACCTTAACACGAGCCAAAGAGATTGCGGTGAAAGCTGGCCTTAAGTATGTTTATATCGGCAATGTTCCGGGTATTGGGGGTGAAGACACCTATTGTCCTAAATGCAAAACCCTGTTAATCAAGCGATCAGGATTTAGCATTGAATTTAACAAGCTTAAAGATGGTCACTGTCCGGATTGTGGTACACCCATCAGCGGTAGATGGAGCTGATTATCAGCATCCCCCTGACACTTTCTTTTTCGCCGGTTTCCGAATAATAACTGGTCGGGGTGTGCTGGATTCTTCTACAACCGGTGCAATTGCTGCCCCCCCACCCAGTGCAGCCCCTGCCGCTTTTCGGAAATCATAACGCGCCAATTCTTCGTTTGGACTGGTTGACTGCGGCTTATCAGGATTCATGATGGTTTCGACCCAATAGTTCAGTCCTCCTTCCAGCACATAATTGTTTAGATAGCCGAGCTGTCGGGTGATCATCCACGCCTGATTAGCCAACAAGGTCCCGTTGGAATAGAAGATATTGATCCTGACATCCTGATTCAGTGTTCCAGTCCATTCGCTATTGAGCAGGTCGGAAAAAGGAATGTTGATCGATCCTGGAAGATTGTATGTAGCGAACTCTTCCGGATCCCGAACGTCAATCAACAGGATGGATGGATCTTTCTTGATGAGAAGGTCGGCCAGCTCATCCGGACTAAAGAACTGATAACTACTATTAGCCTCATCAAGCAACTGATTTGCAGTCAGTTTATAGGGTTGCGTCGTGTTTTTCGGGACAGCAGCAATGATCAGGCCCAATCCCACAACGGCAATCGATAAAATCACTCTTGGTTTCATTTCTTTTCTATTAGCGGTTAATACTCTTCCCGAGGGAATTTTCTCTCTGCCCATTCTGCCACGTAGAACATGGCCACGGCCATCAGGATCACTCCCAGTGCCAGTAATCCATCAGACAGGCCTAGAGATTCACTAAGTTTGGGGCTGCCCTTAAATCCTGCGAGGTAGATCTTTTCCCAGAGCGGATAAGTTTCTGAAAAGAGGATGATTCCCAGAAAGAGTCCGCCGACAAAAACCATCGCATCGATTTTTCCGATAGCTGCCCCGCAGAAGCTGGTCCCCGGGCAAAATCCACCGATGATAAATCCCACGCCCATGACTGCGCCTCCAATAATGGCAGAGGTGAGATACGTTGGGTTAACATAGACCAAGCTCAGGTCTATCCAACCAAACAGGCTCATAAAAAGCAAACCTAGCATGGCTGTCAGGGCTGCGGTGAAGAAAACTTTCAGGACAACGGTGTCATATCCGTAGAATATCCCGGCAAGTTTTCGGCTGGAGGAAAATCCGCTGCTCTCGAGTACCATTCCAAAACCAATTCCAATGAAGAATGCCAAGAGGAAGTTCGTGTTTTCGGAGATGATATTATTAACAAATAGTGGTCCCATTTTGATCTTAAGTTACGATTAGATCCAGTTTTTTCTAAAAAAATAAGCAAAAGCAAACGCTGTCCCGAAAATGGCAGCCATCGTGATGAATCCGCCCAGTGAGAGGACAGCCATGCCGCTCAGGGCTGATCCGCTGGTACATCCCCTTCCAAGCTGTGATCCAAACCCGAAAAGAATGCCTCCGATTGCAGCGAGGAATAGTCGTTTACGAGAGGTGATCTTGGGGCTGTGCTCCACCTTGAGTTTTAGTCGACCCCACAAGGCCCCGGAAATAAAACCACCCACCAACACCCCTGCCATCTGGAACACCAACCAGCTTTTGAGTGGCTTATCGTGCTCTTGCATGTAATCATGGTAGTAGGCATTTTTCTCAACATGGGCAGGAGCTATCGTCTGAGTGGCTGCCACGATAACGCTTTTGACTGCCCCACTGGCTCCAAGGCCCCGCCCTGAAATAAAATTCGCGGCTAGCAGAACCAGACCCAGCAGAACACCTCCCAGGTATGGATTCAGATAAGACCGTGACCTGTCTTTGTGTTTTTCTTCCATTTTGATCTGTATTTCAACTATCTTTAACTTTCTAACTTTGTGTCTATCTTACATTTACCGATCTAACTATAGCAATTCTTAGTACATCCAACGACTCACTTGTCCGGCATAAACGATGATAAAACGTAACATCAATCCACCAAAGATGACGAGGATGGCAGGAATATAAACTGGGATCCGGTATTTCAGCAGTTCCAGAACTTCCAGGAGCGCCGGCACAGCCAGACCCATCGTGACCACCAGAATCCAAAAAGGAGCCGTATAGGGTCCACCCAGGAAGAGGTTTGCTGCATCTATTTGAACCTGAGTACTGGCTAGGAAACCCATAAAGAGGTGGATGATCAGGAAAAGCTCAACCGCGATTAGCAGCAGGTCGATTTTGGCAAAAGTCTTTCGTTCTTCGGGATTTTTCGAAAACAGGATGATGGCTGCTGCCCCGGTTGAGAATCCGGATACCAGAAACAGCGGTCCGAGGATTGAGGTATTCCAGAGAGGTCGCGCATTGAAAGCCGACAGGAGAATTCCGGTATAGACGCCCAGAATCACCGAAAAGATCACAATCACCCAGGCCATTGGTCGTTTATATCGAATAAAGAAAGCCTCTAAGTCCTTTAACCACTGATACTTCCAATCCCATTTTGGGAACACATCACGCAGATGGATGGCTGCCCAGATAAATGACAACGGTGTAACGACCATTAAAGTCCAGGCGCCCCATGACATCGGGGATTCTAGGCGAATAGTAGTGTAGAGTTGCCAGAAGTAGAGTTTGTGCTTCAGATCGAGCAACAAAGCGAATAGTCCAAGCACCAGCAAGATAGGAACTATCAGAGGAGCAACCCTAACAGCCGTACGGTACTTCTCTTCTTTCCCTTGCAGGTAAAACAGGGCGGCAAAGAATAGAATTCCTGCAGCCAAACCGCCCAGAAAAAGGTAAGTCGGGATTTGCCAATGCCAGATATTCAGATGCGGATCGATGAAGGGGTTCATCCTGCCGCTAACGATAATCTCTTCTCTCATAATAAAGAATCCATTATAAAAATCGGTTAGATCAGGAAATAGAGATGAGGCTTGGTCCCGGCTTCCGGGATCAGGGTTTTATATTTACGGTTTTTCAGCACCATGGAGACCGGGCTTTTAGGGTCATCCAGATCCCCAAAATACATACACCTAGTTGGGCATACTGCTACACAAGCTGGATCGAGCCCTTTTTTAACCCGGTGGATACAGAATGTGCATTTATCGACATATCCCTTTGGATGCGAATATCTTGCATCATACGGGCAACTAGCAATGCAGGCTCCGCAACCGATGCACTTATTCTGCGTCACCAATACGATGCCACCTTCGGCATAATGGCTTGCACCGGTAGGGCAGCAACGAACACAGGGCGAATTTTCGCAGTGGTTGCAACGTTCCGAGCGAATCTCAATTTCAAGCTGCGGATAGGTTCCATCAGTCACCTCTACAACCCAATCCCGGCAAAAACCGATCGGCACCTCATTTTCGGTCTGGCAAGCGACCACACAATCGCCGCATCCCACACACTTAAGGGTATCAATTGCCATGGCATATCTCATGACTTATCCTCCTCTAATTCAGTTATGAAGGTGACAAAATTGCCTCTCATCCCGGTACCTCCCATCAGCGGATCTACTAACACCTTAGTAATGAGATTTGTATCACTTGCGCCTCTTCCATAACTACGGGTCAGTTGTTTACGATCATGGCCGAAGCCGTGGACCATATACACTGAATCCCAGCGAATTCGTTCAGTAATACGGACACGGATGGGGAACTCGGATCGTTTACCATCCTGATTTCTCAGATGAATATATTGGTCGTTAACCAATCCCCACTCCCAAGCTACTTTAGGATTAATCCATACGGAATTTTCGTCCATCAGATCGGTCAAATTTGGATTATTGGCTGTTCTGCTGAACGTGTGCATGGGTGCGCGTCCGTAGTTCAGCCGGTAGTAACCCGCTGGGGGCTCTTCATGAGGTGTGTATACCGGAAGCGGGTCAAACCCTTCCATCTCAAAAGCGGTAGCATAGAGTTCAATTTTCCCGGTATTAGTCCAGAACTCTACCTCCTCGTCCGGAGCAAAATAGAGGTCGTCGTACGGGCGTTTAAAAGTTTTCACTCCGATACGCATCATCTCCTCCAAACTAGAACCAAGCTCTTTCAATTGCCAATCCAGCAGATCCTCCTGCTTTTCATAGGGGAAATAAGCCTCCAATCCTAGTCTTTTCGACAGCTCACGGGCCATCCAATAACCAGGCTTGGAGTCATACTTAGGCTTAAAAGCGGGCATTCTCAGAGCAATCTGGGGCTCACGATGAAGGCTGACACGGATCTCATCGAAACGCTCGAGATAGGTGCATTCGGGGAGAATAACATCAGCGTAACCGGTAATCTCCATTGGCATGGTATCGATGACAACCATAAGCTCAAGGGATTCAATAGCTTTTATCGTGTTTTCTTGATTCGGTAAGGTTTCGATCAGATTAGTACCATTGACGATCCAGGTTTTGAAGTTACATCCACGACTCGGATCCGGAATCGTGGCATCGCACACGCCATTAGCCAGGACTGTATCAGAAAGACGATATAAATCGGGAAATTCGGTGCGCCAAGACCGACTAGGAGTCGGATACTCTGGTGTTGTAGGTTCTGGAACGGTCACCGTTTCGGGGCGGTAAAAACCACCTCTTCGGCCCCAGGAGCCAAGCAGTGCATTGAGAATCGCAACCGCCCTTAGTCGCTGGGTATCATCTCCATACCAAGTAACGTGGCGACCTGGATGCACAATAACAGCCGGGGAAGCGTGCCCCATAGCCCGAGCGGTTTCCCGAATCACCTCCGGCTTAATCGTAGTGATTCCGTACGCCCACTGAGGCGTCATAGTAGCCACATGGTTTTTTAGTTGCTCGAATCCATAGGTGTAACGCTCCACGTAATCCCGATCATAGAGTTCTTCTTCGATGATCACATTAATCCAAGCAAGGAGTAGAGCCAGATCAGTAGCCGGCTTAATCGGCAACCAATACTTTGATTTAGATGCTGCAGTTGAATAGCGAGGATCAACCGTGATGATAGTGGCTCCTTTGTCAATGGCGTCCGACATCTCCTGAATCTGTCCATTGTGCATATTTTCACCCAGATGACTGCCGATCAGCACCAGGCACCGAGTATCCCGAATATCAGTCCGCTCCGGACTCCCCACTCCTTCACCAAATGTGTTCTGAAAAGCAACTTCCCTCGGACCCCGACACTGAGCATAAGATGGAGCAGCAATATGTGGCGATCCAAATGCTCGTAACAGGGTGCCGAAATATTTCCCGCCGGATCCGTGAGTGAAAAGGGCGGTACACTCAGGGCCATGAACGGATGCAATCTCTTTCATCCTCCTGGCAATAAAATCCAACGCTTCATCCCAGGCAACCTCCTCAAACACCTGCTTCCCATTCACGGTTTTTCGCATCAGGGGTCTCTTCAGGCGATCCTCATCATGATACATACCTACCCCACCCGTTCCCCGGGGACAAAAACGTCCGTTTGAATGCAGATCATGATCATTTCCGGTAATCTTCCACAATTCGCCCTTGTCATTTTTATGAATCCAACCAGCACATTTCCAGAAACATACTTCACAGTAAGTGGGCGTTCGCATCATCTCCGCATACGGAAAAGAGTCTGCTTCAACAGCTTGATAGGCTAAACTCCGTGCCATCGGCAAACCAACGGCAAGCCCGCCTACACCTACTGCCGAAATTTTAATAAAATCCCGTCTGGATCCCATTTATCTATATATCTATATGTTTATACAATTACGAAGTAAACTTACGGATTAATTCAATACACTGCTAAAAAATTAACAGAAAAAATATTCAATCTTTGCCCTGATAAATGATTAAAAGCATGACAAGAGAACGATTACCCGAATGGATGAGGATGAGCTCCCGGTTAGATCAGGATGAAAATTACCAAGCAATTCGCAAATTAGTGGACGACAACCACCTACATACTATCTGCACGTCGGGAAACTGCCCAAATATTGGGGAGTGTTGGCGTGCAGGAACAGCCACATTCATGATTCTCGGTAACATTTGCACCCGAGCCTGCCGCTTTTGTGGCGTACCCACTGGCAAACCATTGCCACCCGACGAATCGGAGCCCCAACGAATTGCTGAATCAGTCAAAACCATGGGTCTTCGTCATGCAGTCATCACCTCAGTGGATCGGGATGACTTACCGGATAAGGGAGCCACATGCTGGGCCCAAACCATCCGGGCTGTTAAAGAGCTGAATCCCGGCATAACCATGGAAACACTTATCCCTGATTTTGACGGGATTCCCGAACTTATCGCCCAAGTGATTGACGCCGGTCCGGAAGTTATTTCGCACAACCTAGAAACAGTTGCCCGATTGACACCACAGATTCGTTCACGCGCAAAGTATCAAACCAGTCTAAAGGTAATCAAGCAAATAGCTCAATCCGGGCTGGTCGCTAAATCAGGCATCATGTTGGGGTTAGGAGAAACTCGTGAAGAGATACTCGAAACCATGGATGATTTGCGTGCTGTCGGATGCACCGTATTGACCATAGGACAATATCTACAACCTACCAGGGATCATATGCCTGTTAGCGAATGGATTACGCCCGAAGAGTTCAAATTTTATGAGGAGGCTGGACTCAAAAAGGGATTCCGGCATGTCGAGAGCAGCCCACTAGTCAGATCTTCTTATCATGCCGAAAAACATGTCAGATAGCATGATCCAAAAAGGAACCATCAATTTTGAAGATCTTGGATTGATGGACTTCAGGGAGGCATGGGATTACCAAGCCAGCCTGTTTAATGAGAGAGTATCCCGAAAACTCCTAAACCGGGAGGTGGGTGAAGGCCAACAATCCTGGCTTGATAACCGACTGATCTTTGTCGAACACCCACACGTGTTCACCCTGGGAAAATCGGGAAATCAGAATAACCTATTGATCAACCGCGATTTTCTCGAAAATATTCAGGCTACCTACTACCATATCGACCGCGGTGGAGATATTACCTATCATGGTCCTGGCCAGATCGTTGGCTATCCAATCTTCGACCTGGAACATTTTGGATTGCACATCAAACAGTATGTCCATCATCTAGAAGAGGCTATTATATTAACAGTCAGGAACTTCGGCATAACCTGCGACCGTCTTCAGGGAGCTACCGGAGTATGGATTGATCCAGGAACGCCACGCGCCCGCAAGATTTGTGCAATCGGTGTTAAAGCGAGCCGTCACATCACCATGCACGGCTTTGCTTTCAATGTTAACACTGATCTCTCCTATTTTAACCATATCAATCCTTGCGGATTCCTTGATAAGGGGGTTACCTCGCTGGCACAGGAGCTGGGTTCTTCACAAGACATGGGAAAAGTTAAAACCATTCTGAAAGATAACCTGATCAGCCTCTTCAGAGGGTAGTGCATTTTTATTCTCCGATTTCTCGTGTATTTTTAGAAACGGAAAGAAAAAAACGGTTCAATGGCTCGTCAAAATCGCAGGGATTTCATCCGCAATTCAGTTGTCGCGGGAGGTATAGCACTTTCAGCTCCAGTTTGGATAGAGAAAGCTTTTGGAATAGAAGCAGGCATGGCTGTCGCTTCCCATATTCCCAGAGATGGCTGGGTCAACCTGGGTTGCCCGGCACATAATTGCGGTGGACGATGCCTCCTAAAAGTCCTGGTCAGGGACGGAGTCATCACCCGGATTGAGACTGACAGCCGGGAGAAGGATACCGCAGCCGATCCACAGCTAAGAGCCTGCCTTAGAGGACGATCCTATCGCAAAAGGCAATACCACCCCGATCGGCTTCAGTACCCCCTTCTACGAACCGGAAGGCGTGGTGAGGGACAGTTTAAACGAATCTCCTGGGATGAAGCGTATGATCTTATGGCCTCCAAGATGCTGGAGATTAAAGAACAATATGGTAACGAAGCCTTTCATGTCCCCTATGGAACCGGAAGCTACAGCCACTTGAACGGCCGTTGGCCAGCAGCCCGACTGATCAATCTTTTCGGAGGATCACTTGATTATTATAATTCCTACTCCTGGGCAGCCATCAGCAAAGCAACTCCAACCGTCTATGGAACAGGAGTTTGCGGAAATCAGCGGCAAGACTGGCTTAATTCAAAGTATATTTTAATGTGGGGCTGGAATCCAGCAGAAATGCGCGACGGCACCAACTCTGAATATTTTCTCAAGCTTGCTCGTCAGAATGGCGCCCGCGTCGTTTGTATCGACCCTAGAATGACCCTCTCCGCTGTCGCGCTCGCAGATGAGTGGATCCCTATTCGCCCTGGAACGGATACCGCCATGATGAGCGCCATGGCTTATATCATGATTCGTGAAGGCCTGGTCGATCGAGAATTTATCCAAACCCACTGTATCGGGTTCGACAAGACTCAAATGCCAAAGGGTCTTGAAAATGAGGAATCTTATACTGATTACATTCTAGGAAACCGTGACGGGATTCCAAAAACACCCGTATGGGCAGCAAAGATTACCGGAGTTCCCGCAGCAACCATTACACGAATTGCTCGAGAATTTGGAACCATCAAACCTGCTATGCTCTACCAAGGATACGGTATGCAACGCCGTGCGTACGGAGAACAACCCGTGAGAGGTGGGTGTGTCCTGGCATCCATAACCGGTAATATCGGAATCCCCGGAGGATGGGCATCGGGTATCGCTTTGCAACCTGGTGGCGGCCCCTTCTGGAGCATCTTCCCAACAGGCATCAATCCGGTTAAAGCCAAAATACCAGTCTTCCTCTGGACTGAAGCCATACTCAGAGGCCCTGAACTAACAGAAAAAGAAGGGCTTATCGGTGTTGATAAGTTAAGCACCGGACTTAAATTTATCTGGGCAGTCGCTTCTAATATCCTGATCAACCAGCATAGCAACACGAATCGTACCGCCGAAATCTTGCGAAACGAGGATCTCGTCAAATTTATCGTCGTTCAGGATCAGTTTCTTACCTCATCGGCTATGTTTGCCGACCTAGTTTTGCCGGCCTGTACGCATTTTGAAACCTGGGGACTGGAAGATGGCTGGAAATATGGAGAAGAAGTTTTTGTGATGCCTCAGATCGTTGAACCTTATGGCGAGAGCCAATCCGACTTTGCCATCTGCGCCGGTCTGGCAAAAAAACTTGGATTGGCCGAAGCCTTCACCGAACAACTGGATGAGCGCGGGTGGACCAAACGTTTGTGGGATGAATTCCGTCAACTTAGATTTCCTGAACTTCCTGATTTTGAGGAGTTTCTAAAATCTAATCAAGGCGTTTATACGGTCCCGGTTGAGCATCCGGAAATCTCCTTCGCGGATTTCAGACGAGATCCTGAGAAGCATCCGTTGAAAACTCCCAGCGGTAAAATCGAGATCTTTTCGGAGCAACTATTCCGGATGGACCAACCGGTTGAAATTCCGCCCATCCCAAAGTATATTCAAGAGTGGGAATCTCCCTTCGGGCCGGAAGCCGATTCCTATCCACTGCAAGCTATCGGTCCACACTATATGTCCAGGGTTCACTCGACTCATGATAATATTGACTGGCTACAATCTGCCTTTCCTCAACGCCTCTTTATCAATTCGGTTGATGCCGAAGCACGAGGCATTGAGGATGGAGATGAAGTAACAGCCTTCAACCATCGGGGCCAAATTCACCTGCCCTGCCGGGTCACCCCACGCATCATGCCAGGTGTGGTTTCTATTCCCCAAGGCTCCTGGAGTCACTTTGGAAAGGATGGGCTTGACGAACAGAAAAATGTCAACACTTTGGTTTCGGAGCGATGGACACCCTTAGCCTTCGGCAATGCACAGCACACCATCATGGTTGAAGTCAAAAAGAGATAACATGGCAAAATTCGGATTCTATTTTGACGCTTCCGCCTGCTCTGGCTGCAAAACCTGCCAGATAGCCTGCCAGGACAAGAATGATCTTCCGGTTGGCATTCGTTTCCGGAGGATTTATGAGATCTGCGGGGCTACCTGGAGACAGGATGATCAGAATACATGGGTTCCCGAAATTGCTGCCTATAACATTTCTGTTGCCTGTAATCATTGCGAAGATGCTCCCTGTGTTAAAGCCTGTCCCACCCAGGCGATGTACAAAGACGACAATGGAATTGTGGCAGTTGACCCCAAGAAATGCATCGGCTGTCGATACTGCGAATGGGCCTGTCCTTACGGTGCACCGCAATACAATAAGAAGCTGGGTATCATGCAGAAATGCGACTTATGCCGTGATTATCTTGCAGACGGCAAGGTCCCGGTTTGCGTCTCTTCCTGTCCCATGCGTGCCCTTGATTTTGGCCCGTTAGACGAGTTACAAAAACGATACGGGAATCAAACTACCCTGTATCCTTTACCCGATGGTGATCTGGTTGGAGCCGGATGGGTGATTAAATCGCACCCCGCTGAAACCAAAGCAAAAGAGCTCAGTGCCCGTATCATTAATCCGGAGGAGGTTAAAAATGGCTGACAACACTCTACCCCTGGTGATCTTTACCCTGTTAGTGCAATTTTCGGTAGGAATCGTCACCGTCTATGGCCTTTTCCTGCTGTTCCCGCATTTTAGAAGTAAAAACGAGATTCCCCGGCGTTTTAAATGGATCCTGATCGTATCCTCTGCTGCTGCCCTGGTAGGTGTGGCGGCCTCTTTCATGCACCTTGGTAACCCGCTCAGTTCCTACCGAGCAGTTGCTAACCTAGGTTCCTCCCGGTTATCTCTCGAGATTTTTACGGTATTAATTTACCTGGGTTCTTTGCTGGCATTAACAGTTCTGCAATTTGTGATCCCCTACCCCCAAAGACATCACCACTGGCTAACGATCCTCACGCTGATTGCCGGAATAGTGGTGATATACGTCATGGCTACGGTCTATCTCCTACCGACTCGCCCAGCTTGGAATTCCATCTTTACGCCTATTGGATTTTATCTGACGACATTGCTTACCGGATCAGCACTATTGCTGCTATTCCAGATAAACAGTGGCTCCTGGTCTAGTCAGAAAGCCTTGGCTATCATAATTATAGCGATCTCTACATTGCACCTGGTCGTGCTACCATTCTATATGACCTGGCTCGGCGAGGCCAATGACGCCACCAGAGCCAGCCTGGAAGTAGTACTGAAAAATCAACTAACCCTCTTTCTCCTCGGAATCGTTGCGATGGGCTTAACCGCGAGTTGCGGATTATGGGCCCTATTCTCCATTAAATCCTGTATGATCAAAAACCGATACCTGTTTATCCCCTCAATTGCAGCCTTTATTTTTGCCTGGGCTGCTGTGATCATTGACCGTGTTCTGTTTTATCTCCACGGAGTATCGGTGGGGGGATTTTAAGCCTAGAAGATTTAGAGTAAAGAGTTAAGAGTCTCGAGTTTAGAGTCTCGACTCCAAAATTCCAGGAACATCTTCAATGGTTAGATCCTGAGCATTCCCCAAACGGGTAACTCCCCTGCTCCTGAGATTTTCCACTACCTGAGTAATTACTTCAGGGCCAATCTGATAATCTGATAGAAGCGTCTTGATTCCCAGACATTTAAAGAATTGCTCGGTATGCCGGATAGCCTCATTGATTGCCGATTGAGGATCAAAACTGGTGATTCCCCAGATCCGTTCAGCATATTGAAGCATCTTTTCCTGTCTCTTCTCAGACGTGACTTTCATGACTCCCGGAAGAACAATTGCCAGCGTTACAGCATGATCCAGTCCATACATGGCAGTCAGTTCGTGCCCTAGAGTGTGGGTTGTCCAATCAGTTACCACCCCTAAAGAGAGAGTACCGTTTAGCGCATTTGTTGCCGCCCACATGAAATTGGCACGATCTTCATACACCGGAACCTCGGAAGCATAAACCTTAGAGCCAACATCCTTAAGAATCATCAGAAGACTTTCGGCGTACCGGTCCTGCACTTCTGCATGAGCAGGATAGGTCAGATACTGCTCCAGCACATGAATAAAAGCATCCACCACCCCATTGGCTATCTGATTTTTCGGCAGGGAGTAAGTCACTTCGGGATCCAGTGCGGAAAACCGGGGCATGACCCATGGAGAAGCAAAAGATAACTTCTGCCCCAATCCTTTGCGGGTAATCACCGCATTGGCATTCATCTCTGTACCGGTGGCTGGGAGGGTGAGTACCGTTCCAAGTGGGACAGCAGAATAAACCGGAGCACGATTGAGCAAAATGTCCCATGGATCCTGACCATCATACCGCGCAGCAGCTGCAAGGAATTTCGAGCCGTCAATCACCGATCCTCCCCCCACGGCCAAAATAAATCCGATCTTCTTTTCGCGAATCAGATCTAAAGCTGGCAACAGCTGTTCGTAAGTTGGATTTGGCTGAATGCCAGAGAATTCATAAAAAGTGTGGCCCTTCAGAGCCGCAACAACCTGTTCAAACACACCGTTCCGCTTGATGCTACCTCCACCATACGATAGCAATACTGGCACTCCTTCGGGAATCTGTTCTCCGATTTTGGCGATCACGCCACGTCCAAAGAGGATTCTGACCGGGTTGTAATATTCGAAATTTTTCATTTTATTGTGACAAGCAATTATCAGAATCGGCAAAAATAAAAGTATTTCCATTATGAGAAACCGAGAGTTGAAGCTCATTGCTATCTTATTGCTTTTCTGTTCGATAAACACAAATGCTCAGGAACCCTGGACCTCCCTCATTCGGGGTAATTCGCTGAGAGGATGGAAGCAATTAAATGGGACAGCGAAATATGAAGTCAAAGATGGTCAGGTCATTGGCAGAACAGTGCCTGGATCACCCAACAGCTTCCTTTGCACTGTGAAAGAGTATGGCGATTTCATTCTTGAATTTGATGTCTGGGTCGATCCCTCTCTCAATTCTGGCGTACAGATTCGTAGCCATAGTTTTCAAGAGTATCAAAACGGGCGGGTTCATGGATACCAGATTGAAATTGATCCTTCCGAAAGAGCTTGGAGTGCTGGCATTTACGATGAAGCCAGGCGAGCCTGGCTCTATACTCTTGAGGAGAATCCGGCAGCACAGAAAGCATTCAGACAGAACCAATGGAATCGGTACCGTATCGAAGCAATTGGCCACTCCATCCGAACCTGGATCAATGGTGTTCCTGCCGCTAATCTGACCGACGACCTCGATGCCAGGGGTTTTATCGCACTTCAAGTTCATAGTGTCGGTAACGATCCCTCAAAAGCCAATCTTGAGGTAAAATGGCGCGATATCAGAATATTGACTACTGATCTTGATAAATATCAGTGGTTCATACCGGGCTGGGTTAAAGAGATATCAACTATACCCAACACCCTGACACGTGCTGAAATGCGCGAGGGTTGGCAACTTTTGTGGGATGGTCAATCCACCTCAGGATGGCGCGGAGCTGATCAAAACAAATTCCCTCAAAAAGGCTGGGAAATCATTAACCGAACTCTCACCGTCAACGAATCGGGCGGGGCGGAAAGCAGTCATGGTGGTGATATCATTACAGTCAAAAAGTATGCTGATTTCGAATTATCTCTCGACTTTAGGCTAACCAAAGGGGCCAACAGCGGAATTAAATATTTGGTGATTGAAGGTTTGAATCAGGGTTCAGGATCTGCTATAGGCCTTGAATATCAATTACTTGACGACGATAACCATCCCGATGCGAATCAAGGCGTTGGTGGCAACCGGAAATTAGCCTCATTATACGACCTGATCCCAGCACCGGCTAATAAGCCTGTCAATCCTCCAAGCCAATGGAATAATGCACGACTAGTGGTTTCAGGCAATCATGTGGAACATTGGCTTAATGGCGTAAAAATGGTTGAATACGATCGTAACAATCAATTGTTCAATGCATTAGTCCAGAAAAGCAAGTATTTCGTCTATCCTGGATTCGGCAATGCCACTGAAGGGCACATCCTCCTTCAGGATCACGGAAATCGGGTGAGTTTTAGGAATATCAAAATTAAGACCACCACAAAAAACAGCAAATAACTCTTCAGAAATGAAAACCCGGCACCTGTTCATCTCCGTCGCCCTGTCATTGCTCTTCTTATCTTGTACCAAAACCGCTCAGAAACCACTGGTCATTCCAGCACCAGTTTCCATGGAGGAAACGGGAGGACAGGTAACGATTAACCGCGGATGGTCTATTGTAACCCAAAA
>Ga0265294_10000593_pt1 | contig 48289 bp, 45 predicted proteins | sample MunlanPumphouse3_FD_192504 | JGI IMG/M metagenome (GOLD analysis project Ga0265294, IMG submission 192504) | Groundwater microbial communities from a municipal landfill in Southern Ontario, Canada - Pumphouse #3 | ecosystem: Environmental > Aquatic > Deep subsurface > Groundwater | place...
CATGAATAGAAGGTCGCAGGATAAATACCATATTTTCCCAAGGTGATTGTAACACCCAGTTCGCCAGCTTCTTTAATGATTTGAAGCTTCTCGTCTTTACTGAATTTTCTCTTTTCCATTTCTGAGTACATAATTACTGATTTTTATTGGTAATTATGTCCGATCTTCTAAGGGGCCAAGACATGTGGCAGATCCAATATCCTCATTATTTCACGTTTACTCATTTCTCCTTCTATAATCCACAGCAAGCGTTGGGAGCAAATCTTCAATAAAATTAAATGAATCATCATGTGCGGTGTCATGTGCGATTTTGATTATACGATTTTGAATAATCAAAGCTATATATTTTTTCGATATCCTTATGTTGGTTTTTCCAGATTATATGTAGGATTGTAAACTTTCTTGAACTGAAGGCTTTTTGTTCCAAAATTAATTAAAAGCCCAATCGGCTTTTTTTTATAGGCCCACATAATTTTTAGCTTGTGCTAAACGTACCTTTGAGAGAAAATGGATTGAAATGACTTTGCCGGATAAGCCAAGGAGCCAGTCTCAGAAATACAGACTGACCAAGGAGGGTATGAAGGAAAAAAACAGGTTGAAGAAAGAGTATAGCACAAAGTACACAAAATAAAAGATGAACACATCACAAACCAACGAACAAGCATTAGAACAAGCCATCGAACTAGCACTTACCGGTACATGCCGAGAAGAAATTATTGAGAAACAGCATGTATTAGCGGAGCCAGAGCAGATTTACAGGGTCGGGAACGGGTTTTATATCGGCATACCGGAGGCATTCGACCTTAAGTTTGCGTTGGATATGACCCGCTTTTGGCATTTTTTGGAAAACACCCAATCCAACGAGCTTGAAAAACTGAAAAGAGCAAGCGACTGGAAGCTGAAAGTACTCAACCGTTATGACCGAATGGTAAAAAAGTACGGAATTCTTTGGCTGCTTCGTAGAGGATTGCAAGTGGAGGATGCGTTTTTAACTCTGCTCTACCAGCCACCTATGGCTAGCAGCAGTCAGGTAGTGAAAGATAATTTTGAGAAAAATGAGTTCAGCGTTACTCGTCAGGTTCGTTACAATAGCGATAACTTGCGGGAAGAGATTGATATGGTGATTTTTATCAACGGGATTCCCATTGCTACGCTGGAGCTGAAAAACGCTTGGACCGGTCAAACGGCACGAGTACACGGTATCAGACAATACCAAAAAGACCGCGATAATCGGCAGCCGCTACTTCAATTTGGTCGTTGTGTGGTACATTTTGCAGTGGATACCGATGAAGTATATATGTGTACCAAATTAGATGGCGAAAACTCCTTTTTCCTGCCTTTCAACAAAGGGAATAACAACGGAAAAGGCAATCCGCCCAATCCTTTCGGGCATCGAACAGCCTATTTGTGGGAAGAGGTTTTCACCCGCGAAAGCTTAGCCAATATTTTACAGCATTTTGTTCGTTTCGATGGAAAAGCTTCCGACCCGCTTAGCAAACGAACACTCTTTTTTCCGCGTTATCATCAGTTAGATGTGGTGCGCAAACTTATCAGCCACGCATCTAAAAATGGAGTAGGGCATACTTATCTGATACAACACTCAGCAGGTTCCGGTAAATCTAACTCCATAACCTGGGCAGCTTATCAGCTGATTGAAACTTATCCCGAAACGAGTGATTTACCAGGTTCTAAAGGAAAAGATACGCCTTTGTTTGATTCAGTAGTGGTGGTAACCGACCGCCGCTTGCTTGACAGGCAGCTGCGTGATAATATCAAGGAGTTTTCAGAGGTGAAAAATATTGTGGCAGCAGCACACACTTCAAAAAACCTGAAGTATGCTTTGGAGCAGGGTAAAAAAATCATCGTCACCACCATTCAAAAATTCCCCTTTATTGTGGACGGCATAGCCGATTTGAGCGACAGACGTTTTGCTGTGGTGATTGATGAAGCACATAGTTCGCAAAGTGGCACCGCTGCCGGAACCATGAATCAGGCAATGGGCGTTCAGGAAGAAGAGTTTGAAGATGCACAAGATATTATTCTGAAAGCAATACAAGCACGCAAAATGAAAGGAAACGCCTCCTATTTTGCATTTACGGCTACACCAAAAAATGCTACGCTGGAGCGTTTCGGCAATCAGAAGGAAGATGGCACTTTTCATCCTTTTCATCTCTACTCGATGAAACAGGCTATTGAAGAGAGCTTTATTTTGGATGTGCTGGCCAATTACACCACCTACAAAAGTTATTACGAAATTGAGAAATCAATTCAGGATAATCCCTTGTTTGACACCAAAAGGGCTCAGAAAAAACTGCGTGCTTATGTAGAAAAACACCGTCAGACCATTGGCACTAAAGCCGAAATTATGATGGAACATTTCTTTTCGCAGGTGTATAACACTAAAAAGCTAAAAGGAAAAGCCAAGGCAATGGTGGTAACACAAAGTATCGAGTCGGCTATTCGCTATTATCAGGCTATCCGCAGAATTGTAAAAGATAAAGCAGATCCATTCAAGGTAATCGTTGCTTTTTCCGGTAGAAAATTGGTGGACGGCATTGAGTATACCGAAGCTGAAATAAATGGCTTTCCGGAAAAAGATACACGCAAATATTTTGATACGGATGAATACCGTATTTTGGTGGTTGCCAATAAATATCTCACCGGTTTTGACCAGCCGAAACTCACTACAATGTATGTGGATAAACGTTTGCAGGGCGTGATGGCCGTGCAGGCACTCAGCCGCCTCAACCGTTCCGCCGATAGGTTAGGCAAAAGAACCGAAGATTTATTTGTACTTGATTTTTATAATGAGGCCGAGGATGTCAAAAAATCTTTCAACCCGTTTTTCACTTCAACATCCCTTAGCAGTGCTACCGATATTAATGTATTGCACGAGCTGAAAGATATGCTCGACAATGTAGGCGTGTATGAACAGCACGAAGTGGAAGATTTTGTAATAAAATACTTCAAGGGTGTAGATGCACAGCAGCTCAGCCCAATTATAGATGTGGCAGTCGACCGCTTCAATACAGAGCTGGAACTAGAAGATGAAGAAAAGGCAGATTTTAAAATTAAAGCGAAGCAGTTTGTAAAAATTTACGGACAAATGTCGTCCATCATGCCATACGAAATAGCTGAATGGGAAAAGCTCTTCTGGTTTCTGAAATTTTTGATTCCGAAATTGATTGTAAGAACCAAAGAAGATGAACTTATTGATGAACTGCTGGACTCGGTTGATCTCTCAACTTACGGTTTGGAAAGAACAAAACTAAACTATTCCATCGGTTTAGACGATTCTGATGCTGAACTTGAACCGCAAAACCCGAATCCACGTGGCGTACATGGTGGCGAAGAGGAGAAAGATCCGCTCGATGATATTATCCGCTCATTCAATGAACGCTGGTTTCAGGGATGGGATGCCACACCCGAAGATCAGAGGGTGAAGTTTGTTACTATTCGCCGGGATGTGTGGAAACACCCCGACTATGAATCCAAAGTGGCAAACAATATGGATCCGCACACCCGCGACCTGGCATTAAAGAAAATTTTAGATGAAGTAATGAACCAACAGCGCCGAAAAGAGCTGGAACTTTATAAGCTTTACGCCAAAGATGAGGCATTTTATCAGGCATTTTACGAATCGATGAAACGAATGATAGACTTACCGGGAATCGGCTATATCTGACAAAGCGAATTAAAATGAATAAAAGTGTTGCCAGCAAGTGGGTTCCCATTCATTAATTCTGTTTTGAAGGCATCAACCAAAAAAGCTCGCTTCTGAAAGAAGCTTGCAGTGTAAATCCCTTACTTTGATGAAGGAGGGATTAGTTGCGTGAAATCATGTATTTAGGTGAGTTAAGTAATAGGTATATAGAACTTTCAGCACTGCCTCAAGAAAATATTCTAAAAATAATTGCATTATTACCAAAATTTGGTAATTTCGTAAAAAAATAATATACTATGGCACAAAATACATCCGTGGTTTTGGGGGAATATTTCGAACAGTTTGCTAGAAATCAGGTGTCATTGGGACGCTATAAAAATATCAGCGAGGTGATCCGAGCCGGTTTGCGTTTGTTGGAAATAGAAGAGAATAAAGCTCTTGCACTGAAAAATGCTATCCAAGAAGGAATAGACAGCGGTATCGTATATGATTTTGATCCGGATACACATCTTCAAGAACTCAAAGCCAAAAAGAAAAGTAATGGCTGATTACATATTGACTCAAAAAGCTGTTGAAGATCTTGCAATTATCTGGAATTATACTTTTGATGCCTGGTCTGAGAATCAGGCAGACATTTACTATAGAACTTTGTTGGACAGTTTTCAGCTCATTGCAGACAATCCTTATATTGGTAAAAGTTATATGGAAATACAAGAAGATTTATTTGGCTTGAAAGTAAATCGTCATATTGTCTTTTATCGACAATCATCCTATAAACCTATCGAAATCATTAGAATATTGCACGTAAAAATGGATTTGGAGAACAGGGTGAAAGAATAGAAAAAATGTTCCAACCCAACAAGCTTCGCATCCTTCGGCTGCTTCTTTTTACAAACAGGCAAGCGGTTCAGATGAATCTGTCTATTTTTTAAGAGGGATTACCTGGCGGTGATCCCGTTTTGGGGGATTCTCCAACCAAACAAGTTTCGCATCCTTCGGCTGCTTCTTTTTACAAAGAGGCAAGCGGTTCAGATGAATCTGTCTATTTTTTAAGAGGGATTACCTGGCGGTGATCCCGTTTTGGGGGATTCTCCAACCCAACAAGCTTTGCTTCTTTCAGAAGCTTATTAGCTAATCGTATCAGACAATTCCGGTTAGTTTTTAAGAGGGATTACCTGGCGGTGATCACGTTTTGGGGGATTCTCCAACCAAACAAGCTTTACTTCTTTCAGAAGCTTATTTTTTATAGATTGCCTACTGTCTCAGACAAGTCTGTCTAGTTTTTAGGAGGGATTACCTTCGGTGATCCCGTTTTGGGGGATTCTCCAACCCAACAAGCTTCGCATCCTTCGGCTGCTTCTTTTTACAAACAGGCAAGCGGTTCAGATGAATCTGACCGCTTGCCTGTTTGTAAAAAGGCCCCGCTTCACGGGGCATCTTGTTTGGTTGGCGGAGAGAGAGGGATTCGAACCCCCGGTTCGCCGGAAAGCGAACAACGGTTTTCGAGACCGCCGCATTCAACCACTCTGCCATCTCTCCGGTAAGAAAGAGTGCAAATGTACGTTTTTTATATCTTGAATTACAAAACCAAACGCTTTTTAGAACGCCACAGACTGTCGCATTTGACTTCTTATCCTGTTTTCTTAAACCAAATATTCCAGCTGTTTTCGCCTTTCTTTTCAACCCAATGTGCAAAACCGATGCTGCTCGCTTTTTCAATCAGCGGTGCAGGGATAAAAGGTGCCTCAACCATATAAACCTGGTCGTCAGGCAAACGCTTTAAGTCTTCAATGACAATAGCAATGGGATGTTCACCTGCTTCAAGCATTGGCTTGGCATTCAGACTGTTGAAAAGTTGTGCACCTTCCATCCAGTCGGGTTTTTCAATGCTGATTTTATTGCCTCCGCTTTCTGTATGAAACACTTCCTGACCCACATATTTGCGTAACAAATTGATTAAATAATCCACCTCTATCTGCCCGACTATAGCAGCTTGCTGCAGGTTAGTGATGCGTGCAACCGTTTTTCGCAAGACCGGGTTCTTCAGCTTGCTGAAAGCAGGTACCTCCGAGATCAATACCTCCTCCAACTCGGGATAGGTTTCTATGAGTTGCAATACCTTGGTTCTTGGATTGATAATAAGTTTTTCCATAGTTACTTTCTTAGTATATCCGTGTTTTCTATGACTTATTTGCTGTAGCTCAGTATTCGTTGTTCACCTTCTAAGGCACGATAGTTAGTAAGGTCGTTCGATACTTCCAAAGTGCCTAAGTATTCACCTTTTTCGTTTCTCAAAGCAAAATATTCGATATGTATCATTTTGCCGCGCATATTGATCCAGAACGGGGCACGGTTTGCCCGGCCACTGCGAAAGTCATCAATGATTTTATCCACTATATGTGCGCTTGCCGGCGGATGGCAATAGCGTACATCACGATTGATGATGGCACGGTTGCGCTGAAAGATCCGATCGGCACTTTGTGAGAAATATTTCACCTTATCATCTTTATCCACAAAAGTCATGTCGAAAGGCAGGGTATTTAAGATAGATAGAAGCTCTTCGGTGGTAAAGTTACCGGTGGGGAGTTGTATTTTTCCGTTTTCCGTAGCCGGCCGACTGAGGTTCAGATGTGGTTCTGAAACCCAACCTGGCTTCCAGTCTTGTGGCGGGTCATACAAACAAAATCCTATCTCGGCAGTTTGTAAGGCAATCTGATACCATTCCGGATCGCTCAGCTTGTCGTGTGCCATAGGGAACAATATTTCTTCTTCTTTAATAGTCATTTCGTCTATGCCTTGTAATGCCGGCTTGATAACAATTTCAGCTGCCTGTAACAGGTCATCAGTTTCCAATTCTTCGGTTTGCAATATATCGATGGAGCCTTTTATCTGTTCGCGTATCTCATCATGCTTTCCCCACATCACAGCTGGCGGACCGGTGATTCCTTTCATCTCAAGGAAGGGGAAAAGTAAAAATTCTTTCCGTTGATAATGCTTGTCCACATCCATCAATGCATTGAATAAGCCGCGAAGCTCTAACAGCATCGCATCAAAATCTGCAATGCTGTCTTGCTGAAGCTCTTTTAACAGTTGATTAGCACGTCCGGTCGTTTTGCGCAATTCTTCGTTTTCTTTGATGAAAACGTCTATAGGATGTCCTGTCGGGATTTCTTTGGCAGTGCTCAAGTCAATGTTTCCTTGCAAGACAGCCGAGTGGGCATCGCAGAGACGTAACACTTCTTCAACCGGTAATCCTTGACTGATCAGCTCTTGCTCCACCTCAACCACCTCATCATATGGGATGGCAGAAAGGGTGTCGAGTAACTCCTGACGGATCTCAGCTTCAGAAACCCCATCGTGCAGCTTTAAGATCAATTCCTTTAGCCTGGCTTTTCGATTTGATGAATTATTGATCAATTCGCTCATGGTATAACAGTTTTGTTTTAATGAAATATTTGGTCAAATAATTGATATTCAATTGAACCAATCTCTATTCAATGAATATATTTTCCGCTACAAAAGTAAAAAAGCAGCGTATGCGCTCCTATACCTACATTTCGGTATTTGAATGCTTGATTTTAATCCGATTTGATTTTTTTAGATCAGGATTAGCCGATTCAGTCAGAATGTAAACCGCATGCTTGCCATGAGTTGTGACGGACGAAGCAGTTGGGTGGTTTCGCTTACAACATATTGATAGGCTTGCTGAATCAGGAATACCTCGCCATTGAATACATTATTCCAGCTTAGCTCTACCTCCATTTTTTTTGCAGGAATGGAGAAACTATATTTCAAATCAATGAAATGATAATTCGCATGATCGTAGTTGAAATACTCTGCATCCATACTGATAATATGGCGCTTTGCAGGGAAAAAGCTGATACCGAAGATATGGCGGATAGATGTTAGCTTACTGCGTTTTGTTTGCTCAATTAAGGAAGTGATATTCATACATAGCAGTTTATAATTCATGCTGCTCCAGGTTTTTACCTAATAAAAAATCTCCGGTGCCAAGCTGTATTGTATAATGGAGTTAGTAAACAGATCGTCGTTTAGTTTTTCTTCTCCTTTTGATACCATCAATGAACCACTCAAACTAAATGAAGAGCGTATGAGTGAAATATATTTACTGGATCTGAACTGAAATGCATGGGTACTGAATCTGTTCGGCACATTTTGAGCTACAGAAACCGTAACGCCATTGGGTTCAATCTGGCGTTCGATACGGATATTGCTCTCGCGCTGATAAAAGTGGTAAGAAAGAGTGTTGAAAAATGTGGTAATAGCATTTCTGTAAGACAAAGTGGCAGAACCTATTACATTATCTGTTTGTTGGATAGGAACATCCATTATGACAAGACTTCTGTAGTTATTTACTAAATAATTGAAAGCAATCTCGTCCGGGTCGCCTACACGTTGATTAAAACGCAAGGAGAATCGTAGATCCCAAAACCCATGAAAAGGATAATACACACTGATATTCGGAGCTGTGAATACCTTATCTAATCTGCGCTCCTTGCCCAATGGCTTGTCTTCTATCTTGAGGTTCACATGATTTATTGGGACAGATATAGAAAGCCTGAACTCTTTCCGTTTGTAGGAGGCAGTGGGTATTAAATACAACTGATATTGTGTTGATTGAAGCGTATTGTCATACAAATTATCCGTTACAAATATATCTTCCACCAATTGTTTTGAAATGGATGATATCAATTCTTGAAAGCGCATGCTAAATCCTATTCGCATAGACATTGTCCAGTTTTTAATACCAATATTTGTCCCAACGAAATGGTTAGCTACCATGCGCTCTATGTTTGAATTCTGCTTGATGACTTGATATGGTTCGCTCTGGTTCAGAATAGGTTCAAACTGCCCTGGAACTACATTCAAATACTGTGGACCACGATGGTAGAGCAAATCGGAATGAAACTCTACCAAAGCATCTCCCGCTTTGAAGATAGAATTTAATGTATTTGAAAAATGCTGTTCAGGCATGTGAAACTGCTGATGTATGGAGTCTGTATTAAGTAAAATGACTTCATTTATTCTGCGCTCCTCAAACCGGAAACCGGTTTTGTTAGTAAGGTAGTTGCTTTTGGTGTTTCGGTTAATATCTATAGAACCTATCCATTGCCGTCTTTTATTTTCTTTTTTGATCTGCTCGATGAAGCTGATGGTATCATCTGGCATAAGATAATAAGTAGCGCTTTGTTGGTTGAAGCTGCGCTTATCGTCCGTAAAGAAAATATTGGCACGTAGCTGCAAATCTTTTTTCAATGGAAGCAGTATGTTAAAATTGCCCAAATGGCTGTTGTTGTGCAAAAACCGTTTGGGATGCATGGCAGTATAGGCGCTCTCCGGGCTGTCTTGAAACAGTTTAATTTCATCAGCTGCTCTGAAAGGATAGGAGCCATGCTCATCGGTTGCCAATAATTGAGTTTGTTGGTGAACATCTTCACCCGTATTATTTGTCTGATATGAGGCAAGTATTTGAAAATCACTATGCATCAGCATGGGTGTCAGACTTGTATTCCAAAGGAAAGGCGACAAGCCACTCCCTGTTTTTGCTATACCTGTCAGTGCCATCTTGTTTTTTAGCTTGATATTAATTGCCGCCTGATGACTATGCATTCTATCCTGAAGAATGCGAATAGGTTGGTGTTGCTCAAAGACTTCAACTGTTGATACAGCGCCTTGTGGCAGATTTCTGCTTATTACGCTGTACCTGCCGTCCATCAAATCAAGCCCTTCTACATAGAATTTATTGATAGGCAGACCTTTGTATGATATTTGCCCGGATTCTCCTACTTCAATGCCCGGCATTTTTTTTAGGACATCTTCAATAGATTTATCATCTCTGCCGGCAAATTGTTCGACCAAATAACTCAATGTATCGCCACTTGAATGGATCGGACTGGCTCTAACGGTAATAGTTTCCAATAGCTTGATGTCTTCTTCAAGCTGAAAATAAATAGTTTGGCTTTTATTGGCAATACGAATGTTTTTCTTTTCAAAATGTATCGAGCTGGCTGTAATATCTAAACTATCGGTTTGTACTAAAACGAAAAGTTTAAAGAGTCCTTGCTCGTCAGTTACTGCAAAAGCTTTAATTGTAGTGCTGTCTTTTTCAAATACCAAAATATTGATATATGGTATAGGCTCGTTGCTTTTGTCAGTAACTTTCCCGCTTACCTGAATTTGCCCTCTAACAAAAGACGAAGCTAAGAATTGCAACAGTAGCAGAAGAAAAAATGCTTTAAGTACAGTTCTCATTGGTAAAATTTTACTTCAACTCAATGGGATTATTCAGGTCTTTAACATTATTAGCTATGGTCCTAAGTGTTTCATTACTTTGTATTTGTGCAGCTTGCGCCCGAATGACGATATCTTTTTTAAAGTTTTCCTGTGCTTTTAAAAAGTTTGTGCGATTTGTTTTGACATATTCTACATCCCTGACTTCAATGTTTGCCGGCTCTGTTAAGCGTTCTATGGATTGCATCTCAAAAATATAGTGTTCTTTGCTGTCGTACAGCTTTACAATCAGTCCCGGCAGCCCACCGAATTTATAAGGGCCGTCATTGTATGGCAGTTCATAACTAAACCATGCTATCCATGTTCTACCTCCGTATTCGCAAACTGCTTTTTGGCATGTATATCCCATAATTTCTTGCTGTTCGTTAGTCAGTTTCCAGCTAAAGTCGTAGAGCTTCTCCTCATACATGAAGTCGGTAGGCATGATACGCTCATAAAAAGAAAGCGTTTGAAGAAGATAATTCTTGTTAATAACGAACATAAAACCTGCACGGTCCAATTTGTCATTCCATTCGGGTTTCAGCCCCCACAGATTTGGTTGTATCTCTATTTGTTTATTTTCTGCCTTTTGGAATTCATACATGTTTTTATCGGTAAACATACTCATCTCTTGACCGATAAGTAAAAATAATTCGGCATATTGATGATTAATGCGTAAACTATCTTCTTTGTACAAAGATGAATACTCAATAAATATATTTCCTTCTGCTATTTTTATAAAAGAAGCTTTTGACTTCTGAGCATGGCTGTTAAATGAAATACTCAATACGGCAAAGAGTATCCAAAGTTTATGTTTTGTTTTCATGCTTTTATTTTTAATAATCTTGCAGGGGTTTGTTGAGGTTTAGGAATTTAGCTGGTGAAAAAAAGCCTGCAAATTGATTTTGCAGGCTTTTATCATAATAATTAGTTATGCAAAAAATACTTCTATAACCTATATTTAAGATAAACAACGCGCTATTGTGCTTTTATATTATATATCAATTTAAAAGCCATAAATGCAATAACTAATATTGATGTGAACCAATATAAATACTTGAGTTTTACGTTTTTTTTACTTTTTACTTTATCCGTTATGTTTAATTTTAATGTCTGGTAGAAAATATGATATAAAACAATGAAAAGAAGACTGATGTAGATTATAGCTGTTCCATTTAATAAAATGTCCTTTTTTATTATAGAAACGATAGAAAATGAGATCAATGTAGCTAAAATTGTTTTTAAAATATATTTACTTGCCGTACTTCTAGCCTGTTTATCTACTTCATTTTTTGGAGCTAAGTCGATGAGTAGGAATAATAAAATAGACAATATTACTAATGCTAAATTTAAGAATTGATAGCTTATAAAATATAATGCAAAAATCATAAGAACATTAATAAATGTTAGGATTACAAGTGGCAATTTTAATTTTCTGCTAAATGTATTCATTTTGTGGGCTTTAATTAATATAATCACTAATGAGATATAAAATTACAAAAATGATGTTGTTTCAATTTATTCATGGGAGGCTAAAACCTCATTTTTATATAAGGAAAATAATGCACCATAAATTATTGAGCCAACTCCACCTAATGGTAAACCCCATAAAGCTCCAATTGCATCTGCTATAATTGTTGATGAACCTGGCTTTAAGGCTGTTATACTTTTTAGATTATTTTCATTCCATTAATTTATTTTGTAGTATCATCCTAATATTAGTTTTAGAATGCCTACTTTCAGAAAATTACCTTGGCCGCTGCTTCGGCAATTCCGGCCATTTGATTTTTCATGTCTGAATCTGCCACAGCATCTATTTTTTTAATTTGAATGCTGTGACAATATTCGAATAAACTTATTTTTCCCTAAGTCAAAAATATCTTTTGTAATATAAAAGTGTTTTTTCTTTTTATTACTATGTTTGTAGTTGAAATAATCAAATGAATAAGTTACTGCTTCGCAAATAGATGTCGCCACATGGATAAATGTGTTTAAAGGCACTTTCAAACTGCCTTTACGAGAAAGTAATTGATATTGTAATTTTTGATTTTTCATAAGTTTGCGACATTATGAGAATGTGACTCATTTTATTTGCCACAATAATTAGTAAAATATCGTTTGAAGATGCAAAAAACAAAAAGTTAAAAAATGTTAAATATCATTCTGTTTTTCATAATTCTAGATACTTGATATTATGTGTGAGTAGAGGATGAGTGAGTTATAAAATTAAGGTAAAAGGATCCATTTATTGTAGAGTTTAAATCTGTTGAAGAAATATATTTGATTTAGCTCAGATAAAGAATTTTCCCTGATCAATGGGAATGCTGTTTCGGTTGGATTATGTAGCTTTGCACCCTTATATAATTCAGTATGGACGATCCGAAACGGATGACACTTATAGTGGGTTCGCTTGCTGTGGGCTTGTCGGCAATTCTTTGGGGTTTTGATGGAGTTTTCCTGACGCCTCAGCTTGGTGGTCTTGATGTGGTGTATGTGGTGTTCATCCTGCATATAGTACCTTTCCTGCTGATGAACATCTTATTCTATAAGGAGTATAGACAGCTGCGCCATATGCACCGATCTGATCTGCTGACCTTTTTTCTGATCAGCTTTTTTGGTGGTGCAATAGGAACACTGGCCATAGTGAAAGCGCTGTTTTTGATGAACTTCAACAATCTGTCTGTCGTAGTTTTACTGCAGAAGCTTCAGCCGGTCTTTGCCATTGCATTGGCAGCTATCTTATTGAAAGAGAAACTCAAGCAGCGATATTTGTTATGGGCCTCAATTGCTATAGTAGCTGGCTATTTCCTGACGTTTGGATTCTCGTTGCCCGACTTTGATTCAGGTGAAAACACCATACATGCCTCACTCTTAGCTTTATTAGCGGCTTTTTCTTTTGGAAGCAGCACGGTGTTCTCAAAACGGATTTTAGGAAATTTCAATTTCGTCACCTCCACTTTCTATCGCTACGGATTCACAAGCCTGATCATGCTGCTTATGATGCTGCTGTTTGGTGATTTTTATTCTATAGTAACCACTAGCCAGCGTCAATGGTTTTTTATCCTTCTGATAGGTCTTACTACCGGATCGGGAGCTATCTTTTTGTACTATTACGGCCTGCGTAAGATCAAAGCCATGACAGCTACTATAAGCGAGTTGCTGTTTCCTGTATCAGCTGTAGTATTCGATTATCTGTTAAACAAAAACCTGCTTCAACCAGTGCAATGGGTGGCTGCCGCATTAATGGTTTATGCCATCATCCGGTTGAATTCTGCACCGGAAAAGATATGACCTATTGCTTCTACAGAACGTAACGGTATAGTAAGCTTTTCATGGTTGATCGTCGGAAGTCTTCTTATTTTTGAGGCGATCAATAATATCATTCTGTATGAAAATAATATGTATCGGACGTAATTATGCAGCGCATGCCAAAGAGTTGAATAATCCTGTGCCCGTTGAGCCAGTATTTTTTATGAAACCGGATACAGCTTTATTGCCTAATAATCATCCGTTTTTCCTGCCCGATTTTTCTGCCGACATGCAGTATGAGACTGAGTTAGTCGTACGTATATGTAAAGCAGGACGTAGCATTCAACAGAATTTTGCTTATAAATACTACGATCAGATCGGGATAGGCATTGATTTTACGGCCCGTGATCTACAAGCAGTTTGCAAGCAAAAAGGATTGCCTTGGGAAATAGCTAAGGCGTTTGATTTTTCTGCGCCGGTAGGTCGTTTTTTACCTAAGGAACGATTTGATCGACCGTATCAGATTGGTTTCGGACTTAAAATTAACGGCGAATGGCGTCAACGGGGAAACAGCAGGGATATGATCTTTGACTTTGACCATATCATTGCGTATGTGTCGCGCTTTGTCACCTTACGTCAAGGCGATCTGATATTTACCGGTACACCTGCTGGGGTTGGACAGGCACAAAAGCATGATCATTTTGAACTTTTCATTGAAAATGAATGTTTGCTTGCTTTTAATGTGAAATAATCTCTAAGCTTGCCATACATTTTGTACTTTTACCTATATGATAGCTTTTGAACTGACTATAATAGGCTCCGGTTCGGCTGTCCCTTCTCTTCAACGGGCTGCCGCAAGTCAGCTGCTTACCTACGGCCAACACCGGATATTGATTGACTGTGCCGAGGGGACACAAATGCGGCTACAGCAGTTGGGACTAAGTGCTATGCGTATCAATTATGTGCTTATCAGTCACCTGCATGGAGACCATTATTTCGGACTGATCGGCTTGATACAGACTATGCATCTGTTAGGCCGCAGCCGTCCGCTGATGATCTTTGGCCCTCCTTTGCTGATAGATATCTTGAGATTGCAGCTTGAGGTCTCACATACAGAGCTGCGCTATCCACTTGAGTTTACTCCATTAGAGATAGGAGAGAAGCAGATGATATTGAAAAATGAACAGCTCAGCATCTATTCGTTTCCCTTGAATCATCGAATCCCTACCTGGGGTTTTCTGATCAGCGAGATACAAGCCAAGCCAAACCTACGTCCTGAATTTGTGGAAACATATCACCCTGAGCCTGATGCGATGAAACAGATCAAACAAGGGGCTGGATTTCGTCTGCCGGACGGTACCTGGCTACTACATGAAGATATTACTTATGCAGCCCGTAAACCCAGATCGTATGCCTATTGTAGCGATACCGCATATGTAGAGGAGTTGAGCGGATGGATAAGCCATGTTGATATGCTGTACCATGAAGCGACATTTATGGATATGCATAAGGCAGAGGCGGAGAAGACGTTTCATTCTACTACTACTCAAGCGGCGGCTGTTGCACTGAAAGCTCAGGTAAAACGATTGTTGATCGGGCATTTTTCAACGCGCTACGACGATACGAAGTCTATGGAAAATGAAGCAAAAATGGTTTTCCCTTATACAACCGCTGTGAAAGATGGAGATCGTTTCCTGATAGGATAAGAGAGAGATGTAGTAAGGTAGGGGGAGGTTTTAAATGGAGTAGGCTTTTTTTTTTTTTTTTTTTTTAACCGCAGAGAACGCAAAGTTTTTTTAATTGCAGAGAACGCAGAGTGTCTTGAATCGTAAAGGACGCAGAGATTTTTTTTACCGCAGTATCGAAAAACCTTTTTTTCGATACTTGTTGTGTGATAGCGTATGAGTGTGGGGCAACTAATCGGTTATGAGTACTTTCGATGCTGCTTCTGCTGATTTCATTTCTTTAATCCGATAGTTTCTTCTGGCTTCTTCTAGATTCGCATTCATCTCTGAGATAATGTTAATATGTTCAGAAGTGTTAAGCGTTTCGACTTTACCTGATTTCCTGATATCCTGTAAGATAGATTCAGTCTTACTTAATGATTTAGTATCCATATTATGAGCTTGTTAAATTGTTTAAAAAAACATCAAACGATTGCAAACTTAATGAAAATTTTGTAAGCACTTCATTTGGTCCATCGAAAAATACCAAACTATTATCATAGGCAGCAATAATTAAGGGTTTATTATCGGAAATATTTGGTTCGGTTGCATCCAGTATGAGTAATCCAGTTAATTGATTTGATTTTAATTTTTCTGGAGTGCTAAGTTCTATGATCCATACAAATTTTGGCATTGGCTTTTCAAGAATCAGATGTTTTAGATTATTCTGTATGCTGCTAAGAGCTATAGAGTGTTTGAAAGTACGGGAAGAGGCTAGATAACATTTGAAAGTAATTTGTTGCATCATCTCTAATGGGTAAGGTCCGTTAAGAAGAAATTCAATTGCAAAGTTTCTGGCTTCGGCCGCCTCAAGATATATTTTTGGATATAAAGGTGCAATGAAATATTTTATGGTCACATGCTTCCAGTCAGTTGTATAATGACTAACGGGATTAGCTAAAGTTGCAAGTTGATAAGGTGGATGATTGTCATCAATAAATACATATGAACAGTTGGAGTTATTTAAATCGTATAGAATTAATTGCTTTTTCTTTAAAATAGCTTCATATCTTGCGTTGTTAGTTGTGAATTTCGTGAATGAGTGATTATTTGTTGTTTTTCCAATGATTACTACGGCATGCCCTATCCCCCTACTATCTGATACATCACTATCATCCATAGCAGCAATTAATGGGATCCCACTTTGGATATAAATATTTATAAGTCTTTCAAATTCATTGGAGTATTGTTCTCTAGAATAAATCTTAGTCCCAAAGCCAAGCTGTTTCAATACGTAAGATATCTGATTAACGGTCAGTCCATTGGAAGGAATTTGTCGTTCATGTGCAAATACTTTTAGCATGTCATGAATAATCGATGGTTTTACTGGCTTGTAATCGGGATACTTCGTTCCAAAATATTCCATAACAGACCAAATGGTTGTTTGAGCACAGGTAAGTGTCTCGGCATCCTGCGAAGCATGGGGAAAGCCTGAGGCGAGAAGCTTAATTCCGTTTGAAGTGACTTCTACAGTGATTTTACAATATTCAAAGTCAACTAAGTCAAGGGCAGGAGGATTTATGATATTTCTGCCTATAAAGGCTGGCTCGGTAGGTCGAAGAATAAAAAAACCCAAATAATTGTTTTTAAGAGTATTGATATGATCTTGACTACGAAAATCCGTATCGTGGATACGTTCACTAAAAATAGATACTCGCACACAATCTCTGCTATATCTCCCATATTTAGATGAATAATAAAGATAATAACTATCGCGATAAATACGATCAACATAAGGATATTCAACTAAAAACCAACAAGATGATTTAAAATTTGAAAGTAGGAAATCAAGCTTTTTTTGCAAATTGTGATGGTAAAAGTTTGATATCAAGTTTAAACAAAGAAGAAACAACAGCTTTCAGGGTTGATTGTAGTTCTTTTTTAGATACGATATGGTACTTGATATTCATATGGTTGACTTAATTGGTAAAGAACAAATGTAAAAAATATTTTATTCATATTATCGTAGATTTGTTTAACCGCAGGGTGGTATCATGAATTCAACGACTTTAAGACTGTTCCATTAGCAGGAAATCGGTGATATACTGATGTTCTACACCCTCAATAGAGTCTCGCCATACTTCATCCATAGTAACTACATATTTTGGATATTGATCATTTATCGACAATAAATTGCCAAATTCACGACGAATAGACTCTTTGTTTTCTAGCTTATATGCCACCTGTACATATATTTTACTGCCTTGTTTCTCTGCTACAAAATCAATTTCAAGTTGACCTAACTTTCCAACATATACTTTGTATCCCCTTCTTTTTAATTCCAGAAAAACAATATTTTCCAGTATGCCACCAATCATTCGGTCGCGGTAACCCATAGTAGCATAGAGGATGGAAATATCGTTCACATAAAACTTCTCCTGAGTTTTTAGTATTTCTCTTCCCTTGATGTCGTAACGGGGAACCCGATACAAGATAAAAGCGCCTTCTAATGCATTTAAATAATTATATACCGTGTTGATATCTAACTTGCGTTGCTGACTCTTGAAATAATCGGCTACATTTTTCCCGGAAAAAGTATTCCCAATATTGTCAAAAGCGTACATAATGACACGCTCGAGTAATTCCACATCACGTATTCTGTAACGCTGTACCGTATCTCGTAACATAACGGATGAATAGATGTCATAAACTACTTGATACGCACTCTCTTCGGTATAATCAGCAGTGTGTATAACCGGAAAGCCTCCTTTTCGCAAATAGTATAAAAAAGGATTCACTAACGGTTGATCCGTTGAGAAATAATGATTTCGAAAATCCAGGAACTCCTTATACGATAAGGTGTAAACCGGTATCTCTACATACCTGCCAGTTAGATATGTTGCTAACTCAGATGATAGTAAATGGGAGTTGGAACCTGTGATATATATATCCACATTGAAATCTACTAAAAACGAATTGACTGCTATTTCCCAATCCTCAACTTCCTGGACTTCGTCTAAAAGAAGATAGTATTTATCGGATGTCTTTATTTGATTATTAATATATTGATACAATGTCGAGACCTGCAACAGCTCAAAATTGGCATAGCTCTCAAAATTGATTGACAGGATATTCTCTCGCCTTACTCCCCTTACCACTAACTCGTCTTCTAACAAACGTAAAATAGTGGATTTACCGGAACGCCTGATCCCGGTAATAATTTTTATCAATGGCTTGTCAATGAAAGGCTTAATTGCATCTAAATACAGGGGTCTTACAATCATGATTCAGAATTTATGGTTACGGCCACAAAAATAGTATTATTTATCAAGTATTTATGGGTATAGGCATAAATAATAGTAATGCTGCTGTGATAAAGTATAGGATGTTGGGATTAGGCTCAACAGAGTATGCTGGTTTTAAAGGGTTGGATTATTAACCGTAGAGGATGCTAATAAAAGATTAGTATATACTCTGCGCTCTTTGCGGTTAAAAAAAACTTTACGTCCCGATGGCTAGCGGGTCTGCGGTTTAACAAAAGTAGCTGATAGTCTTAATAATTCTGTTTTACCTACCCATAGATCTTTATGTCTAAGGCTTTTGAATACGTTTAACCTCTATACGTTTTTCGGTGCGATAGGATGGGAGCTGTTGAAGATTCCGTAGGTATTTTATCATACTCTCGGCTGTCTTTTCCGGGAGCATACGAGCCAGTTCAGCATGAGCAAACTCATATACCGCCGCCATATAACTGTTCATGGCAACCGTATAAACCGCATCCATATCCAATGGCTCACCTTCTGGCGTAAAAATCTGGATATCCGTTAGTTGCTCATCATCTATGAAATAATATAATTTCAATCCGGCAGGGATGACAGGCTTTTGATGGTCTCTGTAATATGCAGATGTCAACAATGCCAGCAGCTCTTTACCACTAAGCCTGAAGAGGGTAATCTGATTCCCGAAAGGGTCCATCAGATACACGTCTTTCACTGTGATAGCTCCTTTATTCAGGTGTTTTGTTCGTACTCCGCCTAGATTAAGGAGTGCTATATCCGCTCCTGTGGAAGCCTGTAACGCATCTACCATCAGATAACCCACCATCTCGCTCCCGATCAGCTCATCATCGGTAAAAGCCAAAGGAGTATTCAGTACCGGGTTATCGTTAAAGCTATCTACCATAGCACGTATATCGGCCCGCTCATTACCTTGCCGGCCTATGCTAAGCAGCTCCATAGTCTTTTTTGTGCTGCCATCGGATAGTGTTGACAGTTGGATAAAGCTGGCATAATTCAGCTTGCTCTCGGCTTGAGTGATGAGAATATCGTTTACAAGATGTATCGTATCAATTTTCGTATGCGAATGACCGCCTATGATGAGGTCGGTAGTACCCGCCGGAAGCTGCTGCGCCAGGATGCTGTCGTTTTCATAGCCAAAATGATTTAAGAAGATAAGCCTGTCACAGCTGTCTTTCAGATACAGGTATTTATGTGCTGTCTGGAAAGGATCGTCGAAGGTGAAATCATGTAGATTATCGGGATGCGTAGCCGGTAATCCATGCTCGTTGATGTCTAATACTGATAAGAAGATGATCTTATCACCTTTTGGCATAGTGATCGTCTTATAGGGTTTGATAGGATATCTGATAGGGTCATTGGATTGGATATTGGCACCTATGAAGTCGAACTGTGCTTGTTTGAGGATATAGGCCCATGCCTCAGGCTTTACGTCAAACTCATGGTTACCTACTGCTGAGATATCGAACTGCAATGCATTCATCAGCTCAATGACCGGCATCCCTCTTTGTGGGTATTGGTCGTTGACAGGGTTCCCGGTTTGATTGTCGCCACCCGACACCAACAGCATATCAGGGTATAATGTTCTAAGGCTGTCCACTATAAAACCTAAACGAGGGAAATGATCGATAGCAGCATGTATGTCATTGACAGCCAATATTTCAATAGTATTTAACCCGCTTTTGTGGAAAGCTTTCCGACTGCTACTACATGCTGTCAACAGCCAGAGAGATACTACTACACAAAAAGGATAGTAAATTAATCGTCTGATACTGAGAGTGTTTCTCGAATACGCCATGATAAAACTTTTTGTGGCGAAAGGTAGGGATTTATTCGATATTGAAAGGCATAGAATGGTGAGCTGTTGGCAGCATACTGCCATATCGGCTTCATTTCTGAATCGATGAATATTGTTGCAATATCTTGATAGATAGAGCTTTTAACTAAACTTAAATAGGTTTTTGGATTTTAGAACATCCAAGGAAGGTAAGGCAGGTTGTAACGGATGTTCAGTGCGGTGAGATGCAAATTAGAATTTTGTTCGGGGAGTTCACTGCGCAATTGTCGGTATCGTATATCTAATTCGATGAACAAATTATATCGCAATTGATAGCTGATTAATGCCTGAAACATGTTGATTTGTGTTGCAACACCTTGGCCGACTGTATTACCTAGTTCCTGTTCTATGTTGCGGTAGTTCAGGAAAATGTTGTTACCCCAGTTGGAGTCAGCTGTATCGGCTCCATAGTTTGTGTGTATGAAATTCAGGCTTGCTGTCAGTTGAGGCAGTGGCTGCGTTTTGAGGGTTACGAGCCATTCACTGAGGTTGGCACCTACAGGATGTGCCAATGGTTGGTTATAATGGCTGTAGCTGTTGACAGGATAGGTATCATCAGAACCAACAGTATAATGTGTATAAGAATAAGGGCGGATTCGATTATATTCTGCTTTCAGATCAAGGTTACTGATTCCAAAGAGGTTAGTGAAGTCTGTACCAATCTGGTATCCATACTTATTCCCAGAGCTTCCATTGCGTGCCCGTAAGTCTTTCAGTCGAAACTCGTTGATCATAAGCTGGCTATAAAGCCTGATATTTTTTTTAGGGAGCCATGCGGCAGTAAGTCCGGCAGTCATTTTATCCGGATCTCCTAATTGATGTTCAACAGAACGGTAAAAGATAATAGGATTCAGGTAGCTCAGTTCGAATCCTCTTCCGTCCCCATGATTATCGTGGAAATTCACAGCCTCGAACAGTCCGACGTTAAGATTTGACAGCAGGTTGAGACTAAGATAATGCAACGCCATATATTTAGCCGGGAGAGGTTTGATAGATTTGTTACCTATCACATACCCGTATCTGTCGGTTAGCCGGGCATAAAGGTTGGTATATTGGAGTTTCCATATCTGAGTGTTGATTTTCAGAAAGGGATAATCTGTTGCAAAATCGGATAATAGCAGAGAACGTATGCCATATCCGATGAAGTTTCGGTCTTGTCCAAATTGAATGTTGATGGCGGGGATAGGGTTGAAAGTGATATACCCTCTTGCCAAAAAGAAATCAACACCATTAGTTTTAAAGGTTTTGGTGAGATGTGCTCCCGGATATGAGCCCCATTTAATGCGATACTCTAGCTCATGCTGAGATGGGAACAACTGATTCTCTGATATAAAGGAATAGAATCCTAATTTTCGGCCTATGCTTCCTTGTACAGATATAGCACGTATATTCGTTATAACCGGATATTGGTCAGGATTAGGTGTTCCAACCTGTACAAGAAATCCTGGGTTGATCATCAGGTCAAAATCTTTTTCATGTATCTGATAGAAATGGGTTTTGCTGCGATAGAAATGACGTGCGACAGGACGTCGGCTATCATAATATTGAGTATCGGCCCAGGGAATTAAGCTTGAGTGCATCAGATTATGATTAAAATGATCGGTTTTACTTTTGTCAGTAATCAAGCTGCTGTATTCGGTCATCCATGCTGCAAGTTTCCCATTGCTATAGGGTCTGACAGTTGTGTGAAGCATATTGGAAAAGCTTCCTGAGGTGGTTTCATAATGCCGGATCAGATTTTCGACCGGACTATTCAGCTCTAAATACGGAGTTTGAGCAAGGAGTTGAAGACTCAGCAGCCCGCAAAAGACCAGCACAATATACCTGTTGATCATAAATTCATTCAAAAAAGTGTGATATATCTGAGACTTATGTTAAAAAATTTTGGTTGCCATTTTGAAGCTATTATTTTTTGGCATCTAAGGTAGAATATACCGAATTATTGGAACGATACTCAGGTACTAATTCTTTCATTTTTTTAACTAACAGAAAATCATCCTTCTCGATCAATGCTGCTCCTAATTTATTTAGTGCCTTATCAACGATGCTTTTTTCATATGATTCTACTTGCGCACACATGATTTTTGGATGGTGTGTATGTATAGGATTTTCTCCTTCGGTAAGCAGTTCTTCATAGAGCTTCTCGCCTGGCCGGAGTCCAACCTCTTCTATCCTGATGTCTTTTTCTGGTATCAGACCTGAGAGTTGTATCATTTTATGGGCTAAGTCAAAGATACGTACCGGTTGTCCCATATCAAATACAAATATCTCACCGCCATTACCCATCGCACCGGCTTCAAGGACTAAATTACATGCTTCGGGTATAGTCATAAAATAGCGATAGATATCTTTATGGGTGATAGTGATAGGTCCACCTCTCTCAATTTGTTTTTTAAAGAGTGGGATTACCGAGCCATTTGATCCTAAGACGTTTCCAAAGCGGGTAGTAACGAATTGAGTGACGGCATTATTCAGGCTTTGAGTGTATATCTCGGCAATCCGTTTTGAGGCTCCCATGACATTGGTCGGATTTACCGCTTTATCTGTACTGACCATTACAAACTTTTTCACCTGATACCTCACCGCCAGGTCGGCTATGGTCTTGCTTCCAAACACATTGATCAACACGGCTTCATAAGGGTTCTCTTCCATCAGAGGCACATGCTTATAAGCTGCAGCATGATAAACGATATGTGGCTTATATCTGTTGAATATCTGATCCATACGGAAGCTATCTTTTATATTCGCCACTAAAAAAACTGCTGAATCTTGTGCGTGGGCGTAGGTTTTTTCAGTTCGTATTTCTGTTTGAAGGTCGAACAGAGCTGATTCAGCCTGATCTACCATTACTACACGTGCTGGTTTATAGTGAAGCAGTTGTCGGACGATCTCACTTCCGATAGAGCCTGCAGCACCTGTTACCATAATCACCTTATCTTTCACTTCTTTGGTTACGGCACTATTGTCAAGCCGTATAGGTTCGCGCTCTAATAGTTCTTCGATCTGTATTTGCCGTAGTTGAGCTGAACGTAGCTGACCGTCAATCCACTTTTCAATGGCTGGGACTGTTTTAACTTGAAGGCCTAATTCAAGTCCTGATTCAACAACTTCGCGACGGAAGACAGGGTCTAGCTTCTGTATGGTGATTATGAGCTGTGAGATTTGGTGCTTTTTAACAAACTCAGGAGTGAGTGCCTTGCTTCGTGAAAGGATAGGGATACCTTTTAGTCGTTTATTGATTTTTGTAGTATTATCATCAAGGAAAGCAACTATGTCATAGCGAATATGTACATCCTGATACAACGCGTTACGTGTAAGCATTCCGGCAGACCCAGCTCCATAAATTAGTACGTGTGTACTGTCTTTCCTTTCTCCTCTGGTCAGATACTCATAAGTTGACTTAATGATATATCTACTGGTTATCAAGGAAAAAGATACAAGTAGAAAATGAGTAATAAGTACTGAGAGGGATGGGATAAACTGCTGACTCTTAGAGATTGAATAAAAGGCGAAATAGATAAATAAAAGAATTAAAAAAGATGCAGTGCTAGCTGCTACAATACGAAAAACCTCTACAGTACCTGTCTGACGAATAATACCGGCATACGTCTTAGCGCTATAAAATGCGATAGCATAAACCAATAGAATGACAGGATACTGAGTCTTTAATAAACTCAGACTGTTATTAACAAAATCGAAATTGATGCTGATCAGGTTTGCCATGATAAACATCAAATACACGACGACCAGATCAAACAGGAATACTATCCAGCGTGATAGAAACCGATTGGAAAAACGTGAGTACAGTTTGTGTAACATTGGCGCTTGCTTAAAACAAAAAACAATTGGTGTTGCAAAGGAACAAAGGTAGATTTTTTTTTTGATACGTATTGTCCGAAGGTAGTAATATTATTTATGGTTGATTTCCCGCAGATTTTATGTGTTTTTGTTTCCCGCTGATTGCGCTGATTTTATGTGTTTTGGTTTCCCGCAGGATGTGCGAAATGATCCCTTTAAATCACAACAATAACGCGTTGGTACCCAAAATGGTTCTTGCTGAGTTTTTCTATACCACATATTCTAATCCCTTAGACATCCTATAGGAACAACCAACACGCCATCAGGTCGGGAATAGGCATACTCTCCACCGGTAATCACCATAAGAAATGAAGCTTGACCCATTTTCTTTTCATTAATCTTTGCCTGTAATGCCAGTAGATTATTCGCCGCCACATCAACTTGACTATGACCTAATTTCACTTCTATAGCAGCCCATCGGCCATCTCTTAAACGCACAATCATATCCGACTCTAAACCACTTTTATCGCGATAATGAAATACATCACCATCATTGACCTGAGACTTTTTGATCAGGTGGGACATCTTGTAGTGCAATAGCAACTTCATCAATACGAAAGCATCATTGAAATTTCCCATTTGCCTGCCGGTGTTTACCTGTATCAACTCACCGTACCCACCGGTCTGAACGAAAGTGGAAAATGGGTGAAGGAGTAACGGAGGAGATTTTCTTACTATCGAATCCAACACTACCGAAACACCATTTGATGAAAATACTTTATGGGATTTAGAGGTTTACTCAGGATCGAATCTATTACAAACCAAACAAACTGGATTACGTTGTCAAAGTGCCATAATACAAATAGCAGGATGGAAAGAGGGAGTTTCCTTGGTACGAATAATATACCAAAACGGAGTTCTAACCGGTAAACTGATAGTAAAATAAATGATTCTTCAGGCATCAAGCAGTTGTACAGAATCGTGTGTGAGATTTCTTGCTGACGCTAGAAATGAAGTAGAACTTTTTACAGATAGAGAGTTCCTCACATAGGCGGCTGCGCCGCCTATGTGAGGAACTCCTTATCCCAACTACCTGTTGTCATTCCGAACGTAGTGAGGAATCTAATAAAAGTATATCTCTAATTTTTATGAATGGGTAGAACTTCCCGAGCAAAATTTTCACGCTTTTATGCAGCTGCAACTCATCAGCCTGACAGGCCGTAAGCTGTATGAGGCACCGGCTAAGAGACGTTCACAGGACGGTCAAGTAAGGCACACAACTTATGGGCAAACATATCTGCGGCTACCATCAGTTTCATATTTACACCAAGAAGATTCTTCACTTCATACCTGTCGGCAAATCTACGGTTAGATATTTCTACTTTTAATTTACGCTCACCCATACCATAATCTAAAACCAGGATGATCCCATGAAACTTTAGCGCTTCATCATGTAGCGATCCGTATTTCAATAGTATCTGCCTTAGCTTCTCATCCACCATTGATTCCTGTTCAGTTTTTAATAGATTGAAATCCAAATCCACCTCAAACCGAACGGCATCCCATAATACTGGAGCCATCTGCCATTCATCTATTAACCGAGGTGTTTCTCCTTGCAACAAAAGCGAGGGTTTAGTGTCGGCTAATGCCAGATGAGATACAGCATAATCAGGGTCTTGCATATAGAGTTGGCTCTTTGATGCATGAACAGCAGTGCTCGTTTTTCCACACCACTTGGCACCTTCTATTAACACGGCACCGGATGATTTTAAAGCCCCTTGTAATTTTAAGTCGTATAACCTGGGTATATACTCTTTTTTATTCATTTTATATGAAATGTAACGTATTTACAGAACAAAAATAAGGATATTTCCGAGTTTGGCTATTATTTACTTCCGAGTTTGGCGACTATTCACTTCCGTATTTGGCGATAATTTGGTTCCCTGATTTTTGGTTTTTTATTTCCCGCAGTCCCGATCCCGATAGCTATCGGGATCGGGATCGGGATCGGGAGGCGCAGAGAGTTTTTTACCGCCCCGAACTATATTCTAAAATTGAAATCGAGTGACGCTGAGGATATATTATTATTTACATTAGGTCCAAAAAGCATAACCCAGTTCCCATTAAAAACTTCTCGTATGAATCTTAGTTCTCTTCCACCCATTTCAGCAAGAGATTGGTAACTAGGGTTGTTAATAGCTGACATGGTTATATATTTTAGTAACTCTTTTTCATATGTAGTCTATTATAGAGATCAGATGAACATAATGATTTATTTGCCTATCTCCCTAACGAAGCCAAAGAAATAACATTTATTCCATCCGGACGTGAAAAACTCATTCCGGTACCAGTTATAATATTCAGTGAAACAGGTTTTTTCTGTATGCTATCATCAATTAACTCATAAAACTTCAACAGGGAGTTTGCTGCGTTATCAATCATGCCAATCCCTAGTTTTACTTCAAATGCGGCCCACTCACCACTGCTTAGCACCACAATTGCGTCAATCTCCAAACCAGAGGAGTCTCTGTAATGAAACACCTCACCATCATTAGCTTTTGCATATATCTTTAGCTCATGATATACCAATGACTCAAATAAAAACCCGCAATACTTTATGTCATTCATTAGCCTGTTTTTGTTGAGCTTCAACGCTGCAATCGCAAGCGAGACATCACAAAAATGTCTTTTAGAAGATTTGCGCAACGAACTGGATGAACGAATATGTGTATTAAACGCCGGTTGTTCTTCAAATATCATCAATTGAGACAATGCATTTAAATAATCAATAATTGTAGGGCGAGACAAATCTACATTTTCAAAGGCTTTAATGTCTTTTTCCAAAGTGGTGTTGTCCACTAAGGTTGCAATGTTTCTGGCAAGGGAATTAAGCAAAGAACGAACCTTTTGAGGATCACGCTTTACATTTGAAACACGACTCATATCTGCTTCAGCCAACAAATTGATATAACTTCTATTCAATAGTACTGACTCATTCATTGAAGCATTTATTAATGCAGGCCACCCCCCTTTGATCATTCTTTCAATAATCAACTCAATGGATAACTTATTGTCTGAGTATTCTATTTCAGTACCTTGCAGTAATTTGTTCAAACTGATCTTGCCAGTAGAATAACCCAATTCCTGCCATGACATAGTTTGCATTTCAACTACTGTAAATCTTCCTGCCCCACTATGAAGTTTGGCTTCTTCCTCAGGATTAGCAGAGCCAGTTAATATAAATTGAGCTTTTTGCTTCCGATCATCCACTTCGTGCCTTACATAATTCCACAACTTAGGTTGTACTTGCCATTCATCTATTAATCGTGGTGTTTCCCCTTTCAACAAAAATTCAGGATTCACTTCCATGATCACAGGTACCTGTTCATCTCTATCTATCTGCAAAATACTCTTTACAAACTGTTTAGAAGTTTCTGTCTTGCCACATGATTTTGGGCCTTTTATCAGTATGGCACCTGATGCACTGAGCTTTTGCCTTATCTCGTCTTCTACAATTCTTGGGACATAAATCATAAGCTGTTTTTTTACAGGTCAAAGATAGATTAAACTTTTGTCATCTTACATTTTTAGAATAAAATACTTTACATTTTTAGAATTATTTACTTTACATATTTAGAGTTGATTGTTTTACATTTTTGGAAAATTTCGATTCCTACTGTATTAGTTCAATTTATTAGACTAGTTTTTGGTTTTTTTAAACCGCAATTCCGTTGTCATAGGGATATGCAGGGATTTTAAACCGCAAAGAACGCAGAGGTTTTTTTTCGTCCTGATCCCGATCCCGATCCCGATAGCTATCGGGATCGGGATCGGGATTGAGAAGCGCAGAGGGTTTTTGCTGCAAAGGATGTACTAGCTCGATTTAGTAGACTAGTTTTTGGTCTTTGGTCACTGTTCTACTTTATTATTTCTCCACTCCAAAGTTTTTCCAGAAAGATTTTCCAGGGTAACACTAATATATTGCCCATTTGACGTGGATACAAATCGTTGGTTACCAGAATTTGTTTTTTTAATGTATATTCATCTGCAAACTGTTGCAATCCTTTAGCATGACGAGGATTAGCATTCGTGGTTGATTTTACTTCTATGGCTACCTCATGATCGCCCAGAACAAAATCTATTTCGATTTGGGATGCGGTACGCCAATAGTACAATGGATATTGAATCCCTGAATATTGACTGTGTGCGACCATTTCCTGATAGATAAAATGTTCGAAAGCATTACCATACATTTCACTTCCTTGTTCAATCTGGCCTCTTTTTAGCAGAAAATTTACAATTCCCACATCAAAAAAGTAAAACTTGGGGGCAAGTATTACACGACGTTTGGGCCTTTTTTGAAATGAAGGAAGAAAATTCCCGGTCAGGGTATCTGCTAATATCTGGAAATATTCTTTGATCGTTGGTGCACTCACACCACATTCCGATGCTATGTTGGTGTAGTTTACCATTTCGCCGTTTGAAAATGCTGCAACTTCGAGAAAACGCGAAAAGCCTGAGATGTTTCTTATCCGTGCTTCGGCAAGTATTTCATCTTGTAGGTAATTTCCTATGTATGCTGAAATCATTTTTTTTGGGTTATCTGAAAGATAATGACGGGGTAATAATCCATTGTTCAGTGCCCTCAGTAGGTCAAAGTCAGGAATTTCAGCGCTTACCAGGGGGAAAAGTTCATAGCGGAGCGCCCGACCACCTAAAAGGTTGGCTTGCGAACGGATAATTTTTCGGGGGCTTGAACCACATAAAATAAAACGGGTTTGGGTATTTTCAATGAGCCAGTGAATTTCATCGAGTAAAGCGGGTATCTTTTGTATCTCGTCAATAACTACCGGTTCTTTGGGTTGAGAGGCAATGATGATTTCCCGTACCTGTGAAGGGTTTCTTTGAAAACGTTCGAATACGTCGTTAAGGAGTAAATCGAACCAAAGCGAACCGGGATATAGTTTTTTTAGCAAGGTGCTTTTCCCCGTTTGCCGGGCACCCCATAAAAAGAAGCTTTCTCCGGCTGAATCTTCAAATTGCTGCCTTCTTAAATACATGATAATTTAAAGTTAAAGTTTGATTTATCCTGATAATTAAAGGCAAATCTATGAAAATCTTTTCGAATGCTTGGATCGGGATCGGGACGCAGAGGGTATTTAATCGCAAAGGGTTTTTGGTTCATTCAGTGCTTTCAAGAGTGTGAATATTCCGGTAGCTCTTCCCTCAGTTAGCTTTAGCCTTTTCAAAAACTCACCCAATCTGCGGTTGCGGTATCGCCTGCTGTACACCTTGCCTTGACTACATGTATCAAGACGTATGGAGCGATCAGGACCTCCCTGATTGATAAAAATAATTGAATCAGGATATATTCTTATTTCAACGGACTCACTCAGTTGATAATATCTGTGATAGAGACAATTAACCATTATCTCTTCAATAGCTTGACAGAGATAATTAAACAATCGGATACTTTCTGCCTTGTCAGCTTGTTTGATAATCTTTTCTTTTACCAAATTGCTTTTAGAAAACTCAGTGTGCTTTCGTTGAATGGGAATAAGATCATCACCATTAAGGGCGGTGGGGCTTTGCTTTCGGATTGTTCTATAACCGGAATATTTATGCTTTGACAGCATCTACTGCATTAAACCTTTTTCAACAATATTAGTGATGCCTGACCACGGTAGTAAAGAAAATTCTCCGGTTTTAATGGGCTCTTCGCCAGCGTAAACAACAACTTTTTTCGCCGTACTATCCGGATACTTCTTTAAATTCCTTAGATAATCTTTGCTAAAAGTTTGACCTGCCTTTATCTCAATGGCAATACGGCTTGTAGAGGTAAGCTCCAGGATGCAGTCAACCTCAGTACCGTTACTTTCACGCCAATAGTATATATTTGGTTGTTTACCAAGGTTATAGAACTGTTTTAGAATATCACTGATTACCATATTCTCGAAAAGTGATCCATACAAGTAATGTGTTTTCAACATTTCTGCACTACCTATGCGAAGCAGGGAACATGCTACCCCAGTATCATAAAAATAGAGCTTTGGAGATTTTATAATCCTTTTGCTAAAATTGTTATGGTAGGGTTGTACTAAAAAAACAATGTAACTTGCCTCAAGCAACGAAATCCATGACTTTACCGTGTTTACGGCAATACCCGCGTCGTTGGCAAGTGAGGTCAGGTTTAGTATCTGCCCGACCCTTCCGGCACATAAAGCCAGAAACCTCGTAAATGTATTTAAATCTTCAATTGCTTTTAAAGATCTTATATCACGCTCTACATATGTTTGCAGGTATGACGGGTAAAAATCACCGGCATCAATACACTTTTCCACCAAACGGGGGTAAAAACCTTTGTGAATGGTACTGAATACATCACCCCTTATACCTATCTCGTTGAAACTAAATGGTAAAAGATGGCTGACGTAAACCCTGCCTGCCAATGACTGTGAAATATGCCGGTTCATCAGGAAGCTTTGCGATCCCGACAGCAGATATTGTCCGGTAGTTCCGTTCTCGTCGGAAACTACCTGAATGTAACTAAACAACTCGGGCAGATTCTGCGCCTCGTCAAAAATAATACCCGGCCCGTTGCTTCTTAAGAAGCCCAGAGGATCTTCCATTATAAGATGACGATAATCAACCCTTTCTAAATTATAGTACTTATAGTTTGGAAATGCATTAAGCAGTAGGGTGGTTTTACCCGATTGCCTTGGTCCTGTGAGCGAAAGCAAGGGGAACAGGCCCAGCATTTTTTCTAACTGCTGTTGAATATCTCTTTTAACAAACATAAACCATGTTAATATGCAATTACATTGCAAATATACATAAATACCTGACTGGTCTGTCTGTATCTCATCATTTTATTACTAAAAAATCCTTACATTCTGCCACACGAGTACTCTTGGCTTCTCGTTTTCAGAGCTAAGGGTGTATGGTTCATTGTTTGAAACAATAATAAAATCAAATTTTTAGATTGTTGTTTCCCGCTGATTGCGCAGATTGTCGCAGATTTGTAGTTATGTTTCCCGCAATCCCGATCCCGATAGCTATCGGGATCGGGACGCAGATGCCCTCTGATTTCATGTGTTTTTGTTTCCCACTGATTAATTCTTCCTCTGAGAAATAAATACTCCATGTTTACCTGAAATGGTAAACAGAGTGTATCTATAAAGACCTATTATTTTCTTCTTTACCTCTGCTATACTATACCTCTAAGAAAAAAGAATCCGGACGCTTAAGGTCAAACGGTTCGTTAGCCTACATCACAATGACCATATCGGTATCGTCAAGGTTTTGGATATCGCGTGTATAACATACAGGGATATCTACTAGCTCTACTTGATCGCCGGAGACAAAAAATTCTACTATTCTCCATAGTCCACAACAATTCTGAACCTGATAACTCCCCAAATACTGACAACCAAAACTTCTCATTTTTTATATGATGCCGATGCTGTCCTTTAGTGTTGGATAGCGTTTATCCGGTTTTGTAATTCAGTCAAGCTGTTTATGAGTTCACCGAAATTTAGCGATTGTCCGTAAATCATGCTGTCTTTCATCTCATTATAGTCCGCTTCCCACTTTTTATTATTGTGTCAGGTGGAATAAACTTGATATTTGCAGGACTGTGTTTTGTGTAATCAATACCCGAAATAGCTGTTAACTTACTGCGATGTTCTATGATAGTATTATAAAGTTCTGTGTCGTGCAGAGCAATATCAGCGTATTCAGTATTGCTTAATTTTTCAATGTCGTAAAGGTGTCGGCTTAGTCGTCTAACTTGTATTTTGTCTTGTGATTTCTGGAATTCTTCGTGTAATAGAAAAATTTTCTCAAGGAACGTACGCTCGGGGTTCACTACAGGAATAGTAATGGGCTTGTCTGTAAATAGATTATCTGTGTAGATCTCAGAAACAAATGTGCCGAAGGTTCTCTGCGTAAATGGTTCTTTCAATGAGCGACTACCGACTTCGACCAAGATACCAGGCTTTAAGTAAATATCCTTTTCTGTTAGTTTGTTGTAATAAATTTCAACTATCATGGGGTCTTGATCGTGATTTTTAACTTCTCTATACTTTACTGTTAAATCTTCAAAACCTAATTCAGTAAACCTTTTTTCTAATTCTCCGGTAAAAACATTCGTGATGAAGTGGAATGATTTTTTTCTTAGTTTTTTAATGTCTGGTTTAGATAATTCGCCTGTGAAACCCAAGAACTCTCGATCCAAAGCTAAGTCAATATCTTCTGAAAATCGTTGTATTACCTTCCATCCTTTACTCAACGAAGTTCCACCTTTAAAGATCAAAGCATTTGCACATCGCATTGAAAAGATTACCGCCAACGTATGAACAACCCACCAATCCTTTTCTGCTGCCGATGAAGAAGGTAAACCCATTTGCCGACTTGTTTCTCCAAATAATCTGATTTTTGTTTCATTGGGTAATCGAAACCACTCTGGTAAGTGTGTAAAATTATTCATTGATTGCAATCAATTTTCTAATCCAAACAGGCGCTAATTGCAAATCGTGTTGCAGGTGCTTTGGATTTTCGTTTTTTAAAATATTTTTTATCTGCTTTACTTCTTCATCTTTTACTTGGTCTTTGCCTATTGTTCGTAATGCTTGGATAGCTAATGCACTGAGTTTACCAACATAAGCCAGATTTTTAGAACTGGCCTTTTTAAATGTAATGATCTGCTTCCCAATTTTAATTTTTCGCGCAGAAGTGTCTGAATAAAAAACAATATTCAGAGGGACTTGCGTTGTCAAACCCAATTTATACATTGCGTAATTACCGGTTGGCATAATGGTTGCTCTGTCTCTTTTTGCTATGGCAATAGCAATTTCTTCAATGTCAGGAACTATTTTTCCAATATACTTGTCGCTGACAGGACGAGTATAGATACCTTGTGCAATTCGTTCTATTTCACCTGAATGTACTAATCGCTCCAATGCTTTATTTATAGCTTTGGTATTGGTGATAGTAGCAAAGCTATCCACAAAGAAAAGTGTTCCCTTTGGACTGCGTTTTATCTTTTCTAATACTTGTGCTTCAATACTTTTTGACATTTCTGTTTTTTAACTATGTCGCAAATTTAGTAAATAATTGCGACAAGATAAAGGAGAGGGATAGCTTGTAAAAGCCTTTAATTTTTTTATAGTGGTTTCCCGCAGATTGCGCGGATTGTCGCTGATTTTTGGTTTTTAACCGTCCCGATAGCCATCGGGAGACGCAGAGGTTTTTGTATCGTCCCGATAGCCATCGGGAGACGCGGAGGGTTTTTGTTTCCCGCAGATTGCGCAGATGCCCGCTGATTTTATGTGTTTTTGTTTCCCGCAGTCCCGATCCCGATCCCGATCCCGATAGCTATCGGGATCGGGATCGGGACACAGATGATCGCAGATTTATAGTTGTTGTTCCTGCAGATTGTGCAGATTGTCGTTGATTTTTGGTTTTATTGATAAGATTTGGGAAACCACCAACAATAATTTTTTGTAGGTACTGCTCTACACTCAATCCGCTATAACCAGCGACAGTAAAGAATTCATCGGCAAATAACTTTCTGAAGTTTACATGTTTAGTTGAATTACCGCTTTCAAACAATGTCATCGGCACGTCCAATTCGTCTGGCACCTGTATGTTGTGTAATATCATCGGCCGGCATTGCTGAGCCTGCCAAAATAAATTGAGCGGTTGCCTGCCGTCTGTCAATTTCATGCCGTAAGGCGTTCCCATATCGTTGGGGCTAATTGCCACTCGTCAATAAAACGCGGAGTTTGACTTAATTGTCTGAATTTAGTGCAGAGTGTAGCTCTCTTACTATATGATTAATTCCACACACCTGTACCTCTTTGTGCAATGTATATGGCCTGGTTACCGGAGCAATCACAAAGCACTTGTATGGTTTAATAAACTCTAATGCTTTCAAAAACTCTTTTGTCAGCTGCGGAGCAGGCGAAGCCTTGCACTCAACAGATACAAGTTTTCCCTTCGCCTCAACTATCAAATCTATCTCCTCACCAACAGCACTGCGATAAAAAGAGAACCTTGCCATAGGTAACGATGAACAAATATTTTCAATCACCATTCCCTCCCATGAACTTCCATAAACAGGATGTCCCATAAGTGCATTAAAATCACTTATTTGCAATAATTGGTGAAGCAGCCCGCTATCCCTGACATATACTTTGGGCGACTTTACCAGCCGTTTTCTTGTATTCTTCTCAAAGGGTGGCAGCACTCTTAAAAAAAATGTCTGTTCAAATATATCAAGGTATCGTTTCACTGTTGGATGGGTAACCCCCAACGACTGCCCAATGCCGGACGCATTAAATAATTGTCCATGACCATGGGCTGTCATGATTAGCATCCGGGTAAGCAGTTTTGCTGAAATATTAAAACCTAACTGTGGAATATCTCTCTCTACATAAGTTCTGATAAAATTTTCACGCCACAAGGCAGATGTATAATCATTCTGAGTCAGATAGCTTTCGGGATAGCCTCCCCTGTACCAGTACTTTTTAAGATCAAACAGGTTCTCTGCATCCAACTCATCTGATATAAAGGGAGTCAGCTCAATATACCCTATTCTTCCTGCAAGGGTTTCGGATGATTTTTGAATAAGTTCGCGCGAGGCAGACCCCAGCAGAATAAACCTGCCCTTTCTGCGGTCCTTATCTATTTCGCTGCGCAAAACCGAAAAAATATCAGGCAGCTGCTGCACCTCATCTAAACAGATGGTGCTGTGCCTGTTATGCTGAAAAAAAAGTTCGGGTTCGTTGAGTTTGGCCAAATCAACCCTATCCTGTAAATCGAGGTATAAAAAATTAGGAAGGTGCCCGGAAACCATACGTGCTAAGGTAGATTTCCCGCATTGCCGCGGCCCCAAAATAGCAACGGCAGGAAATATGGAAAGATGTTCCATCAGCAAGTTTTGAGCATTGCGAATAACTAATTCATGCATTTTGTAAATAACATTTTCAATTTGCACAAAGATAAGTTGTTTCTCTAAGTAAAATCAAACTTTTCTGCTATTTCTTACAGACAACCACTCTAACGACACTGTTCCCTGCCAAGTAGGAACAGGCAGGTTTTTTTTACGCTACTAGGTCTTGTAAAAACAACGACTTATCAGCCTACGAAGTATTCCGATAAGCCGGAACAGACACTGACATCGTCAAAACAATTGATAACAAGTCTGAAATGACAGGCCTCCCTCCAGCAACTATAGTGAAGATATTTACCTCATCTTCACAATCACTCTCTTCACCTGATTCTTTATATTTTGCCAAACCAACTCCTTTAGCCATGGCAATGGGTTGCTGTTCCAGCGCTGCGGATGAAAGTTAAGCATGGCTTGTTTAGGAAAGTTGCCGTCTCCAACAGCTTTGATAATATCTGCGGTAGAGTGAAACCTCAGCCGGAGGAACTCAGGATTAGTTACCGGATTTTCAGCAGTGGCTTTATCGCGGATGTTGTAAAGGTGCCCGTCACAGCGGCGGCTGGTGTCGGTTTCTATCTGACTATATTGTTTTCCCGCTGATTTTATGTGTTTTTGTTTCCCGCAGTCCCGATAGCCATCGGGACGCAGATACCCGCTGATTTTTGGTTTTTAACCGTCCCGATAGCCATCGGGAGACGCAGAGGGTTTTTGTTTCCCGCAGATTGCGCGGATACTCGCTGATTTTATGTGTTTTTGTTCCCCGCAGTCCCGATAGCCATCGGGACGCGGATTGTCGCAGATTTGTAGTTGATGTTTTCCGCTGATTGTTACGGGTTTTTTTAGATTTTAATTAATAGTACTGCAAGTTGATGATGATTAATGACTTGATGCTTTTGTTGTGTTGTTAGAGGCTTTTCTTGAATTCACCCTTAGTGTTTTTTAAACTGAATTTCTCTGCCCAGATAACCCATAAAAGAAAGATCATGAAATAAAAGAAGGTCTTGAAAATATAGGTATGTAAAAAATGAAAATGCTGTGACCAATGTAGAAGGCTTACCGATAATCCTACGATACGTACCAGATTGACAAAATGAATTACAATGATTCCTAATGGGATATACCATAATTTATGTCTCCATGGACCGGGGAATAATACCATGATAAATATCCAATGAATCCATTGTTTCAGACTGGTACAGCCCGGACTGACTCCCACAAACCCCCAGTGATTGTCATTTGTTAACACCCATATCGTTTGACCTTCAGTAGTATGATTGAGATGAAATATATGATCTAACACCCAAGTGCTTTGCTCAAACAAAAGTTTAGAAGCTATAGCAAAGAGCTGTTTTCTTTGCCGTGAGAAAGGATAAAGATCATATGATTCCCACCAGAGATAGAGAAAATGCGATGCAAAAAGTAACACCAAAAAAATCCCAACATTTATGAGGGGCCGGAGCTTTTGATCCTGATAGAAGTATTGTATCGAAGAAATGATCTTGTGTTTTGACATGACAGTGAAGGGAAATGATCTGGATGTGAATTATTTTGATTCAGCGCTGTTTACTATGTCTGATAGCGATAAATAGGGAAAAAATCTTTAGGGATATTGGTAGTAACTTGCTTCTTGTGGAGTTCGTTATAAGTCTTGGGTTGGTGAATAAATCGTAAACTGGAATAAGGATGAAACATATTACCAAAGCCTTTTTTAAACCGAAACAGTCCATCAGAAGTGCTGCCCCCAAGACCACCGCCTAAGTGTAGCATAGATGCACCTGATAGTTTTCCAAATCGAATAGCTTCATCCATCATCAACTTGGAGGGACTATATGATATCGCATGATCGGCTGTAGCACCGAGATGATATTGCATGACAGACCCGAAAAGGGTAAAAAGACCTGCTGAAACACAGATCTTATGAGGGTCGTGTACCGAAATAAATACTATACGGTCTCCAAGGATCTGACGTAAAGTATCAAAATAGCTCTTCGGAAAGAAATAATAGGGTTTGGCTCCTTTACGCTCCATGGTCCGGTAATACATCTCAATGAAATCATCCAGATAGTTCCATTGGTTGACCGCAGCCTGATACCCCTGCCTATGTAATCGACGTATGTTTCGCTGGTGATTCACGGAAAAGGTCTGACTAATCTGACTCATGGGTAGCTCTAACTGGAGGGAAATAGTACCTCCATGTGTCCATTGCCGGAAAGTCGGATTGGAGGGGAAAGTCCATGGGTTGATGACCGGATTCATCCGTATGAAACTACTGACAAACCCTTGCTGAGTAGCTTCTTCATGAAACTTGCACAATAAACTAAACGCTTGTTTTTGTTCGATATGGCTGTTGCTTATGATTCCGGGATATCCGTAGGGACTGACGAGATCGCTGTGTTGTGACGACTGTTTGATGCTGCGACGGATGAGCGGGATGAGGTATTCAGTATCCTGATCGCTATGGTACCAGGCCAGGGCTTCGCCGCCTACGAGAGATGATTCTAATACAACATATTCCGGAAGATGATAGACATCATGTGGGATATGTTTTAGAAGCTGTTTCCAGAGGGGATGGTTGTGGGGGAGGAAGGGCATGGGGAGTTTGAGAGTGGGAGAGTTTGAGTGATGGAGTGTTTGAGAGATGGAGAGTATGAGAGATGGAGAGTTTGAGTGTTTGAGAGATGGAGAGATGGAGAGTTGGAGTGATGGAGAGTGGGAGAGTTTGAGTGTTTGAGAGATGGAGAGATCGAGAGTTGGAGTGATGGAGAGTGGGAGAGTTTGAGTGTTTGAGAGTATGAGTGTTTGAGAGAGGGAGAGTGGGAGAGTTTGAGAGTATGAGTGTTTGAGTGACGGAGTGTTTGAGAGTAGGAGTGATGGAGAGTGAGAGAGTTTGAGTGTTTGAGAGTATGAGAGATGGAGAGTTTGAGAGTTTGAGAGAGGGAGAGTGAGAGAGTTTGAGAGTTAGAGTGATTAGGGGTGTGTGTGTTTGATGATGGATGCTATGCGTTGGATGTCGTCGTTTGTGAGGCCGGCTCCGGATGGGAGACAAAGTCCTTTTTCAAAAAGTTCTTCCTCTACACCACTGCCATAATATAAAGTATCTGCAAAGACGGGCTGTAAATGCATTGGTTTCCATAAAGGACGTGTCTCAATATTATTGGCAAGCATAACCTGACGGAGGTCCTCACGTGTGAAACCAGTGATAGAAGGTTCTATAATGATAGTAGTAAGCCAGTAATTAGAGAAGAAGTTGGTGTCAGGCTCAGTCTGAAAACTAATTCCTTCTACATCAGCCAACATCGTACGATACAAGCTGTTGATCTCCCTTCTACGGGCTATAAATCGATCCAAAGCCATCAGTTGTCCACGCCCAATACCGGCACATATATTGCTCAAGCGATAGTTGTAGCCTATCTTAGAATGCTGATAATGAGGTGCGTCGTCACGGGCTTGCGTGGCATAAAACTTAGTGGTAGCGGCAGTTGCTTTGTCAGGACACAACAGTGCTCCTCCTCCCGAGGTAGTGATGATCTTGTTACCATTGAAAGAAAGGATCCCAAAGTCGCCCCAGTTGCCACATAGCTTGCTTTCCAATGAAGAGCCTAAGGCTTCTGCTGCATCTTCTATCAACGGAATGTCATACTGATCGGCGATGGCACGTAGTTCACCCATACGGGCTGGCATGCCATAGAGATGTACCACTATGATTGCTTTTGGCTTTTTGGCTGAATTCCGAAGACGGTCTTCCAATGCACGAGCCAGATAGATAGGGTCCATATTCCAGGTGCTAGGTTCACTTCCAATAAAAACCGGCTCCGCTCCAAGATATTTGATAGGATTCGCCGAAGCAGCAAAAGTAAATGACTGGCAAAATACTTCATCTCCGGCTTCTATCCCAAGCTGTAGCAATGCAAGATGTAGTGCAGCTGTACCCGAAATGAGAGCTACTACCTCTTTGTCACCTCTTAGATACTCCTTTAGCTCCTCTTCAAACCCATCTACGTTAGGCCCCAAAGGCACTACCCAGTTAGTATCAAAAGCTTCTTGTATGAATTCTTGTTCCTTTCCACCCATTTCAGCAAGGGATAAGTAAATAGGTTTGTTAGTAGCTGGCATTGTTATATATTTTAGTAATTCTTGTTCGTGTGTAGCCTGTTTTAGAGATCAGATGATGATTTATTCGTCTATTTCCCTAATGAAGCATAGGAGTGTTGGAGTGTTTGAGTGAGGGAGTGATGGAGAGTGGGAGTGTTTGAGAGTTTGAGTCCCGATAGTGATCGGGAGAGTGATGGAGTCCCGATAGTGATCGGGAGAGAGTGGGAGTGATGGTAAGTGTTACCTGATCCTTCGGGCCGGATTACCTACTACAGTTGCACCATCTGGTACGTCTCTGATAACAATACTGCCTGCTCCTATAGTTGACCATTCCCCAAAACTTATATATTGAATTGATGCTGAATTAATACCAAACTCAACCCCTTTACTTATTTGGTTAAAACCTCCAATATTAACAGAAGGTGAGAGGGTAACAAAGTCGTTAATAATTGTATCATGACCAATGGTGACTAATTTATTAATCAGACAAAAGTCTCCGACTTTAATATCAACATCTATATGGACACCAGGATAAATGATAGCTCCTTTCCCAATATGAACTCGTTTTGATATCCAAGCAAGCGGATGAACTAATGTAAGATAATTCTTATGACCGATTTTGTCAAGATAGGTAATTAATGATTTTTTTTGTTTTGGACGTGAAAAGCCTAATGCAATATGTATGTTTGGATTTTTAATTAACCAATTCACTCCGCCTAATATCATATAGTCATTAAAGATGCTGAACCATGAATTCCACTATGGATAGCAATTGTGAGGAATTTATTGAGGAGTATGGCTCATAAAAGTACTGCCTTTAATTGTTCTATTTCATCCCAATATTTTTTAGGGTCTTTATCGGCTAATTGCCTGATGTTTATCAACTTCCATTGTACGGCAGGAAATTCATTGAAGTTATAAATACTCCAATCCGGTTCACCCATTTCAATGCGTAATAAAAACCTCTTATCCTCATCTGTCAAAGATTGGCGTATAGTTCTGATCAATCTGTTTCTTGTAGTCTCATACTCTTCGTAACTAAATGGCTCTTCAGTCATACCTTTAAACTGTGTCTCAAAAACAGATCTCAGGTCTTTAAATTGAGGATTTAATATCTCTGCGATAGGACGATTTGAACTGATCAGATAGAAAAGAAAACCTTTCTTAATTGTGTTTGAAAACCTCACCGTTGCAAACATATTGCGTATATCGAACAAGTCTCTGGGATGCTGGCGGTCGAGAGCAGCACAAATTTTACCACCGAACAAATGTCCAATTTCAACAAGCTGCATTTCACAATACAAATCAAATTCCTGTTGGGCATTCATACACAGAGGTGTCAGCACAGGAGGCTCATAACAAGCTCTCTTAATTTGGTTAACTTCCACTTTTATCTGCGCTTCTCTATTCGAAACAATCAGCTTGCTATCCAACTTGTTGTGTGTTACTTTTGTCTGAGGATACACTTTTTCAATATTCTGTTTTAATGTAGCTAAAGACTGTTCGATATTTTTTAAAGAGGTGTTTCTGTCTTCTAATGGTAAATATGTTAAATCAATATCTACCGACAATCGGGGCATATTCAACTGAAATAAATTGATAGCAGTACCACCATGTAATGCAAAAATTCTTTCGTTACTTACCAGGGGTAATATGTTTATCAATAGCTTAGCCTGGTTTTTAAACTCCCGGTGATTCATTATCCTCTATCTCTTTGGGGACAGTTATCTGATATTTTGCGTTATAAACTCCTTGCTGAGCAAAACTTCGTTTCCCACTTCCCAAATCAATGTTTTCTATATTTAGATATTTCAACCATCCATGATTTGACTTTTCGGCTAAGTATAGGAACAATCTTTTTACCTTGACCGAGTTGCAGTTTTCTAATAGCTCTTGTACCTGACCTGGACGCGGATTGTGTAAGCCCTCCATAAGTTCATAGCTTTCCAATAGATTCATTTTACCCGGTGTTAGATACAAGCACTCCATGATTGCTCTTGTATGCCCCGAAATCATGATGCTGAAATTTTTATGATTAAATGTTGTCATTCCTATACCGGGAGGTAAAAATGAAGAGGTGAAAAAGAGAACTTCATGCCCCCAATCGTGCCTTTTAAACCAAGTGGGCAATGCTTCTCTTTCTTTTCCAAACAAGTAAACTGCATGTTGATTCAACTCTAAATAATGAGAGCGACCTAATAAACTTAATGCTGTTTTTGCTGCTGGATGTATAGTTGATTGAAGTTGATGCTGCAAGGCATAAACTGCACCAAGATAATCCACCTCATCCATGTATCTTGTTACTGCTCCATTGCCAAATGAGGCCAACCACCGGCTATTCTTATAACTCCGGATAAGTTCCGAACTGTATCCCTGTCGGCTAAGCCAATTGCTTGCCATAACCACACCTGGTGGAGTTAAATGTAACAATTGGTTTATTTTAGTCCTGTTTCCTGAATTCATAATACACTATTTTGAGTGTAAAATACAACAAAAATATAATAAAGTTTATATTTATGCAAAATAATGCAGGCTTTATTCATTATTTCTGATTAAATCAAACTAATATCTACTTAATGCTTTGTGAATTTAGGATGTGGTTTGTTTCCACGTAGGTGTTTTTTTTGAATGAGTGTTTGAGAGATGGAGTGTTTGAGTCCCGATAGTGATCGGGAGAGTGATTGAGTGTTTGAATGTTTGAGAGATGGAGTGTTTGAGAGTATGAGTGTTTGAGAGTATGAGTGTTTGAGAGTATGAGTGTTTGAGAGTATGAGTGTTTGAGAGTATGAGTGTTTGAGAGTATGAGTGTTTGAGAGTATGAGTGTTTGAGAGTATGAGTGTTTGAGAGATGGAGTGTTTGAGAGTTGGAGTCCCGAAAGTGATCGTGAGAGAGTGGGAGTGAGGGTAAGTGTTACCTGATCCTCCGGGCCGGATTACCTACTACAGTTGCACCATCTGGTACGTCTCTGATAACAACAGCACCTGCACCGATTATACACCATTTACCGATTTGAACTCCCTGAATGACTGACGCTCCAATACCAATGTGGGTTCCTTCACCTACAAATACACCTCCTGCAAGTGCTGCATTTGGTGAAATATGTGTAAAATCGCTTAAATGACAATCATGGTCAATAGATGCATTTGTATTTAGGATGCAGTGGTGTCCGATCTCAGTACCTGAATTGATGCTTACTCCAGCCATTACAACAGTACCATGACCTATTTCAACTCTTTTAGAAATATTTGATTTTGGATGAATCAATGTCTTGTATATAAAGTTCTTATGCTTTTCAACAATTTTCTTTCGTGTGTAATTATCTCCGACAGATATCAAAATTTCTAGTTGACTTTCGGGGATTTTTTGTTGAATTAAATAGTCTATCAGTTGTTTCTTCGTAATGTCTTCATCAATAAAAGCTTTGATTTCTATACCATTTAACTCTGCAATTTCTGCAATTACCTTACCGTGTCCACTGGCTCCGAATAAATACATAGAAATAAGATTATATTTTATTACTGAAAGCTTTTGTGGTTGCTTGTCCTTTTTGGTTGATTCCTTCACTCATAAAAACCTTTTTTATTGTTAGCAGCAATATTTTACAATCTAAAAGAGTAGAGATATGATCCACATACCACACATCATACTCAAACTTTTGTTCCCATGAGATTGCATTTCTACCATTGACCTGTGCCCAGCCGGTAATTCCTGGTCGCACTTCATGGCGGCGCCTCTGAAAATCGTTATATAAGGGCAGATATTGTATTAGTAAGGGTCTTGGGCCTATAAGACTCATATCACCCTTAAGCACATTAATTAGTTGTGGTATTTCGTCAAGAGAGATTTTGCGAATAAAAGTACCAATTTTAGTAAGTCTTTTGGCATCAGGCAAAAGGGTGCCCTTACTATCGGTTCGCTCGTTCATTGTCCTGAACTTAATGACTTTGAATAGCTTCTCATTTTTACCCGGACGAGGCTGAAGGAAAAAGGGTTTGCCGTTGTTAGCAATCCATAGGGCGACTGTTACCAGCAGGAAGAGTGGAGATAACAGAAGCAGGCCGAGGAGGGCGGCGGTGAAGTCAAAGGGGCGTTTGAAGAAAGATTTGTACATGAATATTTCAAAAGTTTTGGGCCTAGTTAGTTTGTTTTAATTGGGTTGCACTTAATCAATATTTTCAATTAGTTCTATTAATATCTCCTTACTGGGTAGTACTGTTTGATATTTACTGGCAAATATCTGTTCATTATTTTCCGGAAGTGTGTATCTGACAACTGCTTCACTTTTGTCCTGACAAAGTATCAACCCGATTGTTCTGTTTTCGTCAGGCAATTTTATTTCTCTGTCGTAGTAGTTTACATACATTTGCATTTGCCCTATATCCTTATGCATCAACTCTCCTATTTTTAGATCTATAAGCACAAAGGATTTTAATATGCGATTATAAAACACCAAATCAATACGAAAATTTTTCTCATCGAAGGTGATTCTTTTCTGACGGGCAACAAAGGTAAAACCGGTGCCAAGTTCCAATAAAAAATTCTCTAATTTGTCAATTAATTTTTGTTCCAAATCACTTTCTGAGTATTCCGATTTTTCGGGCAGGCCGATAAATTCAAGCACGTAAGGGTCTTTTATGGCATCTTGTGGTTTTTCAATCACATGACCTTGTTCAGAGAGTTTCAAAATTCCCTCTTTATCCCGACTCAACGCCAGGCGTTTATAAAGCGCACTGTCATATTGACGCTGTAACTCACGCAGGCTCCAATTATTTTTCACACACTCTATTTCGTAGAATCTTCTTTCAGATTCATCCTGCATACGCATCAATTTAAGGTAGTGAGACCAACTTAGTTTGAATTCCGCAGACACTGGTTGCGCTTTTGAATACACAAGATAGAATTGCCTCATCTGCTCTATATTGCGTTGCGAAAAACCGCTGCCAAATTCGGATGTAAGTCTTGCAGAAATGTTTTTTATCAGCTGCACTCCGTATTTAGCCCTGTCGTCTCCTTGCTGCTCTTCTTCTACAATCATGCGGCCAATTTCAAAATAAGTCAGCACCATCGCATTGTTAACTGTCCGAACAACATTATGTCGGGCTATATGTAATAAGTTGGATATCTTCTCAACAAGCTCCAAACTGCCTTTGGTCGGTTTCATTTTTATGTGTACACATTTTTTTTATTAAGCTTACATGGAATACGCCATTTCTTATTGCTGTATTTTAAAATAAAATACCGTAAGCTATTTCATCCAGCTATGTTTTACCTACAAATTTACCCATTTTTTTAATCTTTCGGCATGAGGCAAAAGGATGCCGTTACTGTCGGTTCATTAGTTCATTATCCTGAACTTAATGACTTTGAATAGTTTTTCATTTTTCCCCGGGCGAGGCTGAAGGAAAAAGGGTTTGCCGTTGTTGGCAATCCATAGGGCGACTGTTACCAGCAGGAAGAGTGGAGATAACAGAAGCAGGCCGAGGAGGGCAGCGGTGAAGTCAAGCAAGGGTTTGATGAAGTTTCTATACATATAACAGCAGTGCCTTGAAGATACAAAGATAGCGTGAAACTATATGCGACTTCTCAACGCATTAGTGCCTGTCAAATTTAACAAAGTACTTAATATATAATAGCATCACAGAAAAAAGCGGAGGTCCTTTTCATCGAACCTCCACATAACCGACAACTCATGTTCAGAAAAGATACTTACCAATGAGTCCGATTTTATTTAATTTTGCCTTCTGGCAAGGAACGAATATGCACTGTTGAAAACTTATCTGGCGCATAAGGTCCAAATAAACATATCCGTCCTATTTCATCATTATTTCCGCCAATTGAAAAAAATTCACTCTCTCTGCCGGAATTTCCATTTTTTTAGCAAACTGCTTATGATTTTTCAGATCTTTATCTTTTAAATAGCTTATATGCCAATTAACCTCAGAAGGTATTTGTAAAGAATGTTTTAAGTGATGAAAATATGGTAGTCAATTTCCGACAAAGAATGCCCTAACACGAAAATATCTTTAGCATATTGATATTTATCAAACCAATACTGGTTTTCTTTGATTACTTGTCTGGTGTCCTTAAAAGAATATTTAAAATACTCTTCAATTTCTGGTACGGTTTGCTCGATAATTATTTGAGATACTTCGTTAGTGCGTTTTAAAAATTCTTTTTCTGATTTAGTAAACCATGCGAGATAAGAGAAACTTGTATTTGGATAATATCTTCCCCTTTTATTTCGAAATACTGAATGAAACCGAAATTCATCCTTATGTTTTTCAATCCATGTATCCAAACTACGATCCCAATGAATACCGTGTCCAAGTATGATATTGTCCCAAGACTTTTTTAAGTTACCATGTATATAGAAGATTTTTGATTCATCAATTCCGTATAGAGTTTCTAAAGTGGTCGTATAATTAAAATTTAAAAAAAGAGCATCAAGTTTCAATGTAAGCAAATAACCCTTATGACCCTTAGGTAAATAAGTCTGTCTCAGCCATTTATAAAATCGATATTTTAAGTCTATTGTAAATCTATCTACACTTGATATCACTTGATCAATTGGCATATATATTTCTGATGCACGATAATCATCGATATTAATTTCATTATAGGAAGCTTCGACCAAATGCATTATCCATTCACGTGAGAATAGAGCTAGTTTGCTTTCAAAATCGCTCCATAAATTATCACAGTCAAATGACTTTTCCATACTAACAACCATACTTCTATCTACCCTATCCAAATACGCATAAAAGTCTTTATAATACGAATTCATCTTATGATGGCAATCGAAACCGTTACCGATTATATATAACGTGTCATTGTATTGCATGAATTATTGAATGACGTGCTTCACCGTTTATTTTGGAAAACTCAGAATGATACGTGCCTGTTCACACCATTGTTTGGCAAAATTGTTAAATTAATATGGATTTAGATTAAAGGTATTTAAAAAATAGCAGTTTTTTAAATTTCATTTACTTTTACCATGAAGCCACGGCTATATTTAAACATTATGAGTACTAACGCTAGTCCGTAAATTATTTGACGCATATTGGCTGCAATATTACTTGGCATACCAATAAAGCGCAATAATTCTGGCAATATAACCAGAGCTGTAGCTGCAATTGCTGATCCCCACAAGTTACGCATACCTCCTATTATGACAATAGAAAGGATAAAAATTGATTCATCTATTGTAAAACTCGTTGGGTCTATATAGCTTATGTAATGTGCATATAAGATTCCTGGGATTGCTGCAAACATAGCTCCAATGGTAAAACTCGCTACTTTTGAAAAATATACCTTTTTCCCTAAACTTTTCGTATATATCTCATCTTCGCTTAATGCTATAAGAATACGCCCAAATGGAGATCGTGTAATATTATGGATAAAATAAAAAACAATACCCGTTAACAGTAGGGTTAGAAGTACAAAAGACAGTTTATTATTGAATTCAAAACCAAATATTACTGCTGGAGGAATATCTGGAATCCCTAATGGCCCTTTGGTCAGTGATATCCAATTATTCATCAAAGAATATACGATAACCTGGATACCTAGTGTGCAGATAATGAAATAGTCGTCAATAGTTCTTAATGCTATAGACGAGACAACTAAAGCTAATAATCCACTAAAAATCATAGCGATAGGCAAAATTAATAGGAAGTGCAACTGGAAATTGATAGATAGTAAAGCAGCGGTATAAGCACCTGTACCGTAAAATCCTGCATGAGCTAATGAAATCATTCCGCCAAAACCCGCTGAAAGATCTAATGTTTGAGAAAGCATTATGTAAAGACCTATCAGTATAGCTAAGTGTAGCAAGTATTCCATGTTATATTTCCACTTTCTTTAATCTTTTACCACTGAATCCAAGTGGTTTTGCTAAAAGGAATAAAATCAAAAGTATATAGGCTACAGCATTCATCCACTGACTTCCAATAAAGTAGGCTGATAGATTTTGTGCTGAGGACAAGAGTAGTGCACCACCTAACAAGCCCCAAGTGCTGCCTATTCCGCCGATTATCATTGCCACTACACCATATAACAACCAATTAAAGCCCATAGTCGGATTAATATCCGTATCAAAAGCAATGAGTATACCCGCTACTGCAGCTAGTGATGAGCCTATGACCAAAGCCGAGAGTATAACCTTATCAGACGAAATACCCATAATATTACTTAACTCCGGATTACTTGCGACAGCCTGGATGTTTCTGCCAATACGGCTATGACTTAAAAACACTATAGAAGTAATAAACAATACTGAGATAACTATAATAGAAATAATTTGAATATCAGCAATATATGCGCCAAGAAACTCATTCCCTACCTTTACCTCTCCCAAACGTATACTTTTTATATCATCACCCCAAATCATTGAAACAATATTCTGTAACACAATGTATATGCCCAATGAAGCTATCATAAAAATTAAAGGTGAAGCATTACGCCTGCGCAGAGGTTTATAAATCACAATCTCGGAAAGCAATCCAATTGTTGATGCACAAATAATTGCCATTGGTACAGCTATCCAGTGAGAATAATGTAACTGCTGTGAAAAGAAATAGGTGAAATAAGCTGAAGAAGTGATTGTTATAGCATGAGCAATATGGAAAAATTTTGTTACTGTATAAATAGTTGAAAATGAATTAGCAACAAGTAAATACATACTGGTTAATAAAATAATATTGATTAATATTTGTACTATGATTTCTACTTGCATTTAGTTTTATGATTTTCGATTTTTGTTGAGTTAAGAAATATTATTTTTTCAATTTAAATTCTCTTCATTTGCCTTAAGTAAAGCGGTTGAAGGATTCATTATTAAGGCCAAAAAGAACCATGCTATTAAATAAACTAGTGAGATTGTCAATAATATTATTAACAGTATAAAGAAATCATATTCAGAATAACAACCAAATATTAAAATAGATAAATCTAAAATAAAAGTTATGAGCCAAATAACAAATTCTTCATTACTACTAAGACGGTTATCATTTGGTATCTTAGTTCTCTTTTCTTTAAATTTTGTAGATTCGTTAGATTCGTTAGATTCATTAGATTCATTAGTTCTCTTATTTTTCTTTAATATTATTATTAAAAGGAATAAACGACATACTAAAATATAAATACTAAAGTAAACGTTAAGTGCTATAACTTTATTCAAGTCTGAAGTAAATAATCTCAAATGCAGGATCCCGACTCCAATACACATAAGCCAAAATAAACATGCACTATATATTACTCTATCTGAAAACTCAGTATATCTAAGAATTTTCTTTTGATATTCTGAAAATGGAGTTAGCCTGTTTAATTCACAAACCTACAATTTACTTTCAAATCACACCATTTTCCCCTTTTGAATTTTGGATTTAGGCCCGAATCTAGCGGAAATCAAGGTTAAACAGTTATTTCTCGAAATTTTAGACATA